>Ga0222749_10000134_pt1 | contig 45502 bp, 38 predicted proteins | sample IncBWH2Mmetat_FD_197234 | JGI IMG/M metagenome (GOLD analysis project Ga0222749, IMG submission 197234) | Metatranscriptome of lab incubated forest soil microbial communities from Barre Woods Harvard Forest LTER site, Petersham... | ecosystem: Environmental > Terrestrial > Soil > Temperate... | reverse complement strand
TCCTAGAGGAGAATCTCGAAGTACTTTGAAGCCGGAATCAGAAATGAGGCGCAAATAGTACCGCGGAGCCTGACTTCGGACGACGCAAGTACGTCCTTGTCTCAACGCCTTTCTGCCGGCAATATCGAGATGGTGCTCGCTTCCGTAACAGATCCGCCCGTAGTAATTGCGGCGGTCGAGGCGTTAAAACCGAAGATCGAGATCGTGCTGGCCGGACGCTCCCACGAGTACACAACCGAACCATCAGGACTGAACTCCAGGATATTCGGCGTCAGGGTCGAGAACATCGTGCCCGTCGAAACGATCTGCTGGTGTTGCTGATGCGGAATCAGGGGGCTCCGGTTACGCATGCGAAACTGTTACGCTCCATCTGGGGGGCGGAATACGGCACTGAGCTGGACTACCTGCGCTCTTTCGTCAAGACTCTAGGTCAGAAGATTGAAGAGGATCCGGCCAAACCAAAATACATTGTGACCGAGCCATGGTTGGGGTACCGGTTCTGCAGCCCTGTCGATAGGCCTTCAACCGGATCACAAAACGCTTTCCTCTAAAAGCAGCCCGCTGATCGAGATCACGCAACATACAAATCCTCCTTCACTCTTCCGATCAAGGAATTGTATCCAGGTTAGTTGAATTATTAATTTCCATCTTCACGGCTTCTTCATGCCGCACCGCCTCTAGGCTTCTCACCATATTCGGGGCGGTCTTCAGGCTCGCTTCTGTGAAAGCAAAGGCAGCGCGTGACGTAAGCCACTTTTACTAGTTATTTATAAAGTTTTTACTCGCTCTTTATGAGTTTTCAGATGTGATGGTGATCTACGTGGAAAGTGGTAGGCCAAGGTTGCCTCTTCCTCTGTTTGGATGAAGGCTGTTCGCAAGGAAAGGAACCAGACTTCGAACCGGAAAGGATTGTGACTTGACAATCATGAAAGCTTTATCGTGTAGACGCACAACAGCTTCAGCCTTCCTCCCGATGCTTGTGTTGGCTCTCGGTGTTGGTCAGAGTGCGCGCTGTTATGCGCAGACTCAAGCAGGCGCTCAGGCGAAAGTGGCAGTCTTGCGCGAACCGCTACCCAGTGACAATGGCACTACCAATAGTGCGGCGCCGGCGGCGGCGCGACCCGCAGCCAAGCCCGAACCGGAAGCCTCCCTTGATATCGCCAAAGAACTGGCCGTCATGAAAGCGCGCATCGAGCAACTCGAAACGGAGCTGAAGAGTCGCAACGTCGCTGAAACCGCACCGGTGCCTGCCACAGCCCCGGCGACGAAAGCAACCGATACCGCTCCTATCGCCGCTCTCGCCAACCCGGCCGCCCCGGTAGCCCAGCAGGCAGTCGCTACGCCCGCCAAGCCCGAAAAGCCAGCGCCGGCAGAGCCTTTTGCTTACGCCGACTGGACGTGGCTGAACGGCAACCCGCGTAACAAAGATGTGGTGTGGGACTCAAAGTTCTTCACTCCAGAGATCCGCATGGACGTCCACTACGTGATGGATCTCAATCATCCGAAGGACGATACCATGGGCGGTTCCACTGAAATTTTCCGCTCGAACGAGATCCAGGTGGAGCAAATTAGTTTTGGCGGCAACTTTCACTGGCAAAATGTTCAGGCCCGCATCTTGACTATGAATGGGATGTTCGGCGTGACCACGCCACGCAATGACGCCAGCGCCGGACGCGGTCAGTGGGACCTTCGTGGCGCATACAAGTACGTTTCGGAGGCCAATGCCGGATATCACTTCGACGTAAACCACGGCCTCAACATTGACGCCGGAATTTTCGTTTCCTACATCGGTCTCTTCAGTTACTACAATTTCGATAACTGGACCTACCAACCATCCTACGTGTCCTCCAACACCCCGTGGTTCTTCAATGGATTGCGAATCCAGTGGTTCCCGACGGACAAACTAAAGATCGAGCCCTGGATCATCAACGGATGGCAATCCTACGGGAGATTGGGCAGCAAGCCCGGTCTGGGTGGACAAATCTTATATCGCCCGCTTCCGTGGCTGTCGTTTGTCTTCAACAACTACGGCATGGGTGAAGATACGCTGGGTAACGGCGACGGCCACTTTGGACGCTCGCGCATTCACACCGACGACAGCGTCGAAGTCAAGTATTACGATCATCCGGAAAAGTTCCTGGACAAGATGGCCTTCTCCCTGACCGGCGATCTTGGCTGCGAGTACGGCGGAAGTGGATCGTTCGTCAGCGCGCAAGGTCGAACCATCAATAACAACGTGAATTGCCACCACAACACGGCCACGAGCAGCAAACAGACCTTCGCCGGATGGATGCTCTACAACCGGTGGTGGTTCAAGAAGGACTTGTATGGCATCACCCTCGGCGGCGGTGCAATGGCCAATCCGGGCCGGTATCTGACGCTGCTTCCGCCGATCAACGGAGCTGACGCCATTACAGGATCGCCTTACTTCACGCAAAACCCAGGCGATCCCTACAAAGCGTGGGATGCCTCGCTCACCTTTGACTGGATGCCGAAACAGTACATCACTTTCCGTGCGGAATACGGGTATCGTCACGCGAACGTGCCGTACTGGACTGGTCGCGGCGGCATCACGCCCGGCGACAATGTGACTCCGAGCACGATTCCGAACCCGGGCGCCGGATCTGTGGTGGGAAACACTACCTTCGCGCCGGGCCCCTTTCTCTCCGCCACTCCGGGCTTCACGTGTGTGGCTGGAAGCTCGGGTTTCTGCCCCGATCTGCGCAAAGACGAACCCAGCATGAGGTACGCGATCATGGTGAAGTTCTAGTCCAGGCGGCGAAGGAGACCACGATGCGCGATATGAACCGGAGCAGCGCGCGACAATTGTTTCCCACTGCGGCGGTGCTCCGTTTCCTATTTGCTCTGTCTTTTGCTTCGCTCGTGGTGCTGGTGGGCTGCACCGCACACGCCGACCCGGCAGCGGAAGCGCCACCGCCCGCAAACATTGTGCCTGGAGCCGACCCGAGTCTGTTCGCGGTGGACCACCCCGAGCAATTTCCGCTCACGGCCGCCGTCGAGCGTTCCACAACTTCGGAGTTGGTCGTCACAGGGACCGTCACGCCCGATGTGGCTCGCAATGTTCCAGTAGTCTCGCTCGCCTCGGGGCGCGTGGCAGCCATTCATGCTCGGCTCGGCGACGCCGTGAAAAAAGGCCAGGTGCTGTTGACGATTCGCAGTGACGATGTGGCTGGCGGCTTCGACGCCTATCGCAAGGCCGTCGCCGACGAACTGCTCGCACGAAAGCAGTTGAATCGGGCTCTTGACCTGTACGCCCACGGCGCCATGGCACAGCAAGATCTCGAGGTTGCGCAAGACGCAGCAGCTGATGCCAAGGTCACGCTCGAGACCGCGACTGAACATCTGCGCCTTTTGGGCAACGATCCCGACAAGCCCATGGGCATCGTCGACATTGTGGCACCCACCGCGGGGGTAATTACCGACCAGCAGGTAACCAACGCGGCGACCGTACAAGCTTACTCATCACCGAGCCCGTTTACGATCTCCGACCTCTCGTCGGTCTGGATTGTTTGCGACGTGTATGAGAATGATCTGCCTAACGTCCGGCTCGGAGACACCGCCGAGATCACGCTGAATGCGTATCCCGACCGGATGTTCAAGGGCAGGGTCAGCAATATTGGCGCCGTCCTTGATCCGAGTATTCGCACGGCCAAGGTGCGAATTGAGGTCCAGAACCCGGGCACCATGCGGCTCGGCATGTTCGCAAAGGCTACGTTCCGCGGCCAAGCCACCGAGATGCACACGATCGTCCCGGCATCCGCGTTACTCCGCATGCACGATCGCGACTTTGTTTTTGTTCCCGCACCCGACAAGAAGTTTCGCCGCGTGGAAGTCGTCAGCGGAGACGTGCTGACCGAGAACACGAACTTGCAGGAAATCAAATCAGGTCTCAAGCCAGGGCAACAAGTAGTGACGAACGCGCTGGTGTTGGACCACGTGCTCGCTCAATAACGGATGGGGCAATCGTATCCGACCTCGCGAGTGCGGCTCATGGCGGCGGACATTCCAAAAGCAGCAGCCGTCAGGAGCGGTTGAGCCGGTGCATCGGTAAACAGGACAGGACAAGGAATGATTCGGGCCCTCGTAGACTTTGCGGTAAACAACAAATTTGTGGTGCTGGCCATTGCCGTCCTGCTGGCTGGCTGGGGAGCCATCTCGTTCCACAATCTCCCCGTCGAAGCCTATCCCGATATCGCCGACAACTACGTCACGGTCATTACGCAATGGCCGGGCCGATCCGCCGAGGAGGTGGAACAGCAGGTCACGATCCCCATCGAGATTCAAATGTCGGGAATGCCCCACATGACCTTTCTGCGCTCCGAATCGATCTTCGGTCTGTCGTTCGTGATCATGATCTTTGACGACAGCTCGGTAAACGACTGGAATCGCCAGAAAGTGCTGGAAAGATTAACTCAGGTTAACCTTCCGCCCGGGCAAAATCTTCAGCCACAAATCGGCACCGACTGGAGCACTACCGGACAGATCTACTGGTACACGCTGCGAAGCACGAATCCGCGCTACGACCTGATGGAACTCAGATCGATCGAAGACTGGGTATTGCTGAAGCAGTTCAAGTCCGTTCCAAATGTCGTAGATGTTTCCGATTTCGGTGGCACGGTGCGCGAGTACCAGGTTCGCGTCGATCCCAACAAGCTCGTCTCCTACGGATTAAGCATCGGCCAGGTCGAGCAGCAACTCGCCAACAACAACATTAATGCCGGCGGCAGCTTCGTTGAAGTCGGCATGCAGCAGATGAATGTCCGCGCCCTTGGGCTCTTTACCCGCGTGCGTGACATCGAAGACACCGTTCTAAAGACCCAAACCGGAACCGCCCTGCGGGTGAAGGACATCGCCGAAGTCACGCAGGGTCCCAAAATCCGCCTGGGCCACATGGCACGAGCCAATCACATGGAAGACGGCCGCATCATCGACGAGCCCGACATCATTCAAGGCGCGGTGCTGATGCGCAAAGGCGCCGAAGAACAGCCCACGCTCGACGCCATTCACAAGAAAGTCGACGACCTTAACAACGGCCTCCTGCCTCCCGGCGTGAAGGTCATTCCCATGCTCGACCGCAGCGACCTGCTCCATTTCACGCTGCATACAGTCATGCACAACCTGACCGAGGGCATGATCCTGGTCAGCGTGATCCTCTTTTTATTTCTTCTGAACGTTCGTGCGGCGCTTATCGTCGCGTTGACGATTCCATTCTCGCTACTCTTTGCGTCGATCTGGCTGGATTTGAGCCACATTCCGGCGAATCTTCTTTCTCTGGGCGCACTTGATTTCGGGATGGTGGTGGACGGCGCGGTGGTCATGGTCGAAAACATCGTCCGCCACATGAGTCGCCTGAAAAACGGACATGGATCGGCGAGTAAGAAGACGCCGGCGGAAGCGATTCGTGAAGCTGCGCACGAGGTGCAGCGGCCGGTCTTTTATGCGATCGCCATTATCATCACGGCGTACATGCCGATCTTCACCCTGCAGCGCGTGGAGGGCCGTCTCTTCCGGCCCATGGCGTGGACAGTTGCGCTCGCACTCTTGGGCGCCATGACATTTTCCGTTCTCGTCGCTCCCGTGCTCGCCGGCATATTGTTTCGCAACGGCGTTCATGAACGACGCAACCGGGTGATGGATTATCTGACGGAGCAATATCGCGAACGGCTGCGCTGGGCCGTCCAGCATCGCTGGGTCGTAGCTGGTGTCGGCATCGCAGCCCTGGCTGGAACGCTCTACTTGGGCTTTGGTGGCGTCATCGGCGCGGAGTTCTTGCCCCACCTCGACGAGGGCGCAATTTGGGCCCGTGGCACTCTGGCCAACAGCACAAGTCTGTCGGAAGGCGAGAAATTCACCACCAATCAACGTTACGTCTTCGCTTCTTTTCCGGAAGTGAAAACGGTGGTATCGGAGGTCGGCCGCCCCGACGACGGGACCGACACCGGTGGATTCGGTAACACTGAGTACTTCATCGACCTGAAACCGAAAGACCAGTGGAGACCTGTATTCCATCGCAAAAAGGAAGAACTGGTCGCCGCCATGAATCGCGCGGTGGAAAGATATCCGGGTGCGATCTGGAACTTCTCCCAGCCCATCGAAGACAACGTCGGAGAAACCATGACGGGCACTAAGGGTTCGCTGGCGCTCAAGATTTTTGGTGACGACCTGAAAACTCTCGAACAAAAGGGCGAGGAAGTCACGGCGGTCATGTCCGCCATCCCGGGCATGCGTGACGTCAAGCTTCTGCGTGATTTCGGCCAGCCCAATTTAGACCTGACGATCGACCGTCGCCAGGCAGCACGCTTTGGAATCAACGTCACCGACATACAAGACGCTGTTCAGACCGCCGTTGGTGGCAACGCGGTGAGTCAGGTGTTGATCGGCGAGCAGCGCTATGACGTGGTCGTTCGATACCAGGCTCCCTACCGCAACACCCAACAAGCGATCGAAAGAGTCCGTCTGCTCTCTCCCTCAGGCGAACGCGTTTCGCTGGCACAGCTAACCAGCGTCGAAGTTAAAGACGGTGCTTACGACATCTTCCGTGAAGGCAACATCCGGTACGTAGCCGTGACATTCAGCGTGAGAGGCCGCGATCTTGGCACCACAGTCGAAGACGCGATCAAACAGATCGGTCAAAAGGTGAAACTGGCGCCGGGCTATAACCTCGGCTGGTCTGGTGAATACGAGAGCGAAAAGCGCGCGGAAGCGCGGCTGGCCCTGATCGTTCCGCTGACCATCCTCGTCATCTTCATCATTCTCTACACCATGTTTCGTTCGTACAAATGGGCGCTGCTCATTCTGCTGAACGTCGGCCTGGCTCGCGTCGGGGGCTTCCTGGCTCTGTTGATTACTGGAACGTACCTCAGCGTGTCCTCGGGCGTAGGCATGCTGGCTCTCTTCGGAGTGTCAGTGCAGACCGGCGTGATCATGCTCGAATACATCAATCAACTACGTGCTCGAGGTTACTCGATTCAAGACGCCGCAGTCGAAGGCGCCGTCCTGAGGCTTCGCCCGATCATGATGACGATGCTCGTGGCTACTCTGGGATTGCTGCCCGCTGCCTTATCGCATGACATCGGTTCGGATTCCCAACGGCCTTTTGCAATCGTGATCGTCGGCGGACTGATTTCCGACCTGCTCCTCAGCATTGTTCTGTTGCCGACGTTTTATGTCTGGATCGCGAGAGATGGCGATCAACTTCCAGAACCGGAGGCGGCCCTTGAATAGTCCGGTATTGCTCCGGAAGTTCGGTGTGTACGTAGTCTTGACCCTAGTGCTGGCGCGCGCGCTGATGAGTTCGGCTAGCGCCCAAAGCACCGGACCAACCAGCATCACGCTCGACGAAGCGATCCAAATGGCGCTCCAGCACAACCACAACATGCTGGCGGCGCGAACCACGATTCAGCAGAGCGAAGCCGAAGAGACTACTGCGAACCTCCGGCCCAACCCGACGCTCTTCGCTGATTGGGAATACTTGCCTCTCGGCTCGCCATCGAAACAAAATCCGAGCCTTTATTCAGGTGTTTCTACCAACGACTATCTGAAGAACAACACGGAAGCTGATGTGGGGCTTAGCTACCTGATCGAGCGTGGCAAGAAGCGGCAACACCGGTTACAGGCGGCCAAGGACATAACCGCACAAACGCGCTCGATCGTAGCGGACAACGAGCGCGGGCTTTCGTTCAACACCGCTTCGCTGTTTGTAAACGTGCAGCTCGCCGAGTCTGCGCTGGAACTCGCTGACAAGGACCTGAAGAGCTTTCAGAAGACCGTCGACCTTGGTGAATTACGCTACAACAAAGGGGCGATCAGCGAGGACGACTATCTCAAGATCAAACTGCAGCTGCTCCAATTCGAGACCGACTATCAGCAGGCAGAGTTGGCTAAGATTCAGGCCCTGTCTGACCTTAGGCAGTTGCTCGGATACGAATCTGTCTCTGCGGACTACGACGTGTCAGGGCCATTCGACTATCAACCACTGAAGGGCAATCTGGAGGACTTCCAATTGAAGGCACTGCAGAACCGCTCTGATCTACGCGCAGCCCTGCAAGGCGTAACGGCAGCAAAGAGCCAGTACGAATTACAGCGGGCGATTGGCAAGCAAGACGTTACCGTACAGGGCAACTATTCGCACGTCAACGGGATTAATGCCGCTAACTTCCTGGGAAGCATCCCACTCCCAATTTTCAATCGCAACCAGGGCGAAATAGCGCAAACTCGCATCGCCATCACGCAAGCGCAAGAGCAGGAGAAAGCTACCAACGGGCAGGCCCTCACCGATGTGCGCGACGCCTACGAAGGATTGCGCGTGAGCGACCGCATCGTGCAGTTGTACCGCTCGGGCTATCTCGAGGTGGCGCAAAAAGACCGCGACATCGCCGAATACGCGTATCAGCGCGGCGCGGTGAGCCTGCTCGACTTCCTGGACGCCGAGCGCAATTATCGCGCCACCCAGCTTGCCTATCGTCAGGCGCTGGCTTCATACTTGCTCGCCTTGGAGCAGATCCGGCAGGCGGTGGGTACAAGGGCGCTGCCTTAAATTCGGCGGCAATAGTAGCGTGCGTTTCCTTACAAGGAGCCGGAGCGTTGAACAAGCAAGACGTACGGAGCCGGATCGAACAACTCGGAATCATTCCCTCCATTCGCGTATCCACAACGGAGGACGCGCTTTTCGCTGCCGAGGCGATCGCCCGCGGTGGAATACCGATCCTCGAAGTCACCTTAACTGTACCCGAAGCAATCAAAGTCATTTCCCAGGTAGTGCAACACGCCCCCGAAGTAATCGTTGGCGCCGGAAGCGTCCACGACGTGGAGACGGCGCGCCGCTGCCTGGACGCAGGGGCAAAGTTCCTTTCGAGTGATGGCCTTGATCCAGACACCGTAAAGTTCGCCGTGGCGCAGAATGTCGTCGTGATCCCCGGAACACTCACCCCGACCGGAGTCATCACCGCTTGGAAACTGGGTCCGGATTTCGTGAAAATTGTGCCGTGCGGACATATCGGAGGAGACAGTTACATTAAGGACCTCAAGGCGATGTTTCCTTACGTTCCGATGATTGCCGCGGGCGGCGTAAATCAGCGCACCGCATTCAGCTTCATTGCCGCCGGTGCAATCGCGCTGGGCGTGGGCGGAGAGTTGATCCCGAGAGAGGCGATTCGGCGACGCCAGCCCGATCGCATTGCTGAACTCGCGCGCAGGTTCCTGGAGTCGGTGGGCAACGCTCGTGACCGCTGAGCGGAGCACGATGAGAGATGGAGCCCTTTGTGGATCGACATCTGGGGATGCTGTCGGCGAGCATGGCGACCTTCGCTGCTACGAATATCGATGACGCCTTTCTCCTGACCCTGTTCTTTGCCCGGCGGATTCCAACGCGGCGCATCGTAGCAGGTCAGTACGTCGGTTTTTCGGCCATTATTGGCATAAGCCTGATCGGCGTCTGGTGCGCTTTGGCAATCCCCCATCGCTGGATTCACCTTCTGGGAGTGCTGCCGCTCGCACTAGGAATCAGGCGACTGTTGCAGGCGCGCCGAACCGACGTGAGCCAGCCTCGCGTCACTACGGAGAGCGTTGCTTCTATCGCGCTCTTGACGCTGTCGAATGGGGCCGACAACATCAGCGTGTATATGCCGTTCTTCGTCATGGGTCGAGCGAACCTGTGGCTCATCCTGATCGTGTATGTCACGCTGGTTGCAGTTTGGTGTTTCGTTGGCCGATGGCTCGGAAACCACTCGGTCATCCTGCGCTCCGTGGAACGGTGGGGCCATTGGATCGTGCCGACGGTCTTTGTTGGGCTCGGAATTTATGTCCTAACTCCTTGAACGACACACGCAAACGAAGGCGGCATTTCCGAGGTCTCAAGATCTGAGTCAGACAGGAATGGCACACGGGAATACACTCACACGTTGCAATCGAGGAGGCTCACATGAAGCTGGTTAGGTTTGAGGACATCAACGGTAGGGAAACGTTCGTCAACCCGTACCGCGTCAACCACGTTAGCGATTACGGAAGCGGAACCGCCGAAATCAACTTTGGCGATAAGCAGGCCAGCGTCTTCGTCACGATGGAAGTCACTTCAGTAGCCTCAACCCTGCTGAAAGCAACGACACCTACGTAAACCGCCTTTCGTAACAAGATAAAGCAGCCCTGCACCCTACAACTTCAGGGGTCGCTGCTCCCACGATCACAGACTGGCTCGGGTCCGCCCACGGAGGAGGCTGTGCACGCACTAAAAAGGTACCCATGTCCTAATACCGTATGTGGAAATCAAGAAAGCAATCCTTACAGGTTTCGACGGGTGCTCAATCCTTCTTCCGAGACCTTTAGTGGGCATGTCGAACCGTCCAGCCTCAAGAAGCAGCACAGGAAGGCTCTGCGCCTGGCTGGAGTTCGTCCATTCGTTTTGTACAGCCTGCGTCACACGTTCCTAACGCGGCTCGGTGAGTCGGGGTGTGATGCTTGGACGCTGGCGCGCATAGCGAGGCATGGCTCGGTTGCGACCTCCAGCCGTTTATGTTCATCCTTCGGAGGATGCGGTCCCTTCGGCCATGTCGCGGCTCGGTGGGCACCAAACTGGGCACACACTGCTGATTTGGAGCATTCTGAAACTGTGTCGAAGCCCTCGCTATCCGCGTGAAGGGCAGAGGTTAATTGGTCGGGGCGATAGGATTTGAACCTACGACCCCCTGCGCCCAAGGCAGGTGCGCTACCAGGCTGCGCTACGCCCCGACATTACTGGCAAAATTGATTCTAAAGCACGCCGTCAGTTTGTTCCACTCGGAGCGTCCAGCAACGTCCGCGTCACAGCCTCTCACGCGAGAGTCAGGGTGAGCTTCGCCACGCTCGCAGCAGGGAAGCGGAACACCGGCGTATCTCCCTTGATCTCGATCTGCGCCGTTGTGGGCACGATCGCCTGCCGCTGCTCAAACGTGTTGTGAGCATGAATGTCAGATGCGGTGAGCGCAGTCGCGATTCCACTCTTCACCCGCCCTCCCCGGATCGCAATCTGGGCCTCGATCGGATTCTTGACATCCGGATTGACCGCCGTCAGCACCAGTTCTTTCCCGTGCAGGGATGCCGAACCTTGCAGTCCCCAAAAGCTTGCCGCCTGTCCGTCACGGTCGTAATGAATCGCCGGCGCCGAAAACTCGGTTCTCAGCCCCGTTCCTCCCTGATGTGCCGCATACATGTCAAAAACGTGCCCGACCGGTGTGACGCAGAATCGATCTTCATGCGCCAGATAGAGACTGTTCAGGCAGTTGATCAATTGTGCGCAGCAACCAACGCCCACCTTCTCCGGATGCCGGTTGAATGTATCCAGCGTCATCCCGCTGAAGACCGCATCTCGCAGAGTCGGCAACTGCTCCAATTGATCGCCAGGCGTAAGTTCGCTGCCGGGCTTATACCACGGGCCCCATTCGTCCACCACCAGCTTGATGTGGTGCTCGGGATCGAATTCGCCCATGGCGAGCCAGTGTCCCTTGATCAACGATTCCATGACATCGCCCTGGCGCAGCAATTCGTACCAGTCCACTACGTCGAAGTTGACCGCATCCCCTTTTCCTCTATTCCAGTCGGATGTCTTCCCTCGGCTCAGGTTCCAGGCGTAGTAGTGCAGCGCCAGACCAAAAATTCCCCGGACTTCGTTCTTCCCCTTGCGCACAATCTCTTCCAAAAATCCGCGCGTCCAGTCCCATTTATCGTCATTGGGTCCGGACGCAACAAAGGACAGGTCCGCCCCGGGATAACCCGGCGCCCATGCTGTGAACCGGCGATATTCCACGGCGTACTCCTGAGGCGTGAAGTTTCCACCACATCCCCAGGACTCATTCCCGACGCCCCAGTAATGAACGTTGAAAGGATCTTTAAATCCCGCGGCCGCGCGCATGTCGGCCAGTGTGGTGCTGCCCCTGGGGGAGTTGCAGTACTCGATCCACCGATTAAACTCCTGAGCGGGAAGGCTGCGCAGGTTCGCCGCGAGATATGGTTGAGCCCCTATCGCCCGGCAGAACTGTACAAACTCGTTCGTGCCGAAGCGGTTTGGATCGTAGCGGTGCGCGTCGGGAGCCCCAGGCTTCTCGCCGCCGTTCCAGAAATTCGTGCGCCGCGGGCGCTTGTCAACCGGGCCGATTCCGTCGCGCCAGTCATAGCTATCTGCGAAGCAGCCGCCCGGAAAGCGAACAATCGCGGGATTGATCTTCTTCATCTCATCGATCAGTTCCTTGCGAATGCCGCCAACGTTGGGCACCTTCGAGTTCTCACCGACCCATATACCGTCGTAGATCACTCCGCTGAGATTCTCCGTGAAATGGCCGTAGATGTTGGGTGAGATCGTGCCGAGAGGTTCGTCCATCAGGATCTCAATCCGTCCCGGCACTGTCTGGGCGAAAATTTTAGAAGCGGACCGGAACACGAATACCCCGGCTCCCGCGGCTGCAATATCGCGAATGAATTCTCTCCGTTTCATCGGGTACCCCTTGTCGATTGGCCTCCCAGAGTAAATCTTTTGTGGAAGTGCGCACCACTTTTCCCTGAGGGCCGAACCTGCGGCCACAATATTCGATTGAACAAACACGCCAACCCTCCCGGGCCACGCGTTATAATTTTTCTCCAGTTATGCAGACGCGGCGTTATGCGCTGGTGGCTTATTTAAAAAGCCCGGCTGGCGAGTTCGTGGAAAATCTTCGGCGGGAGCTGCATCCGGACCTTCCCCACATGGCGGCTCACCTTTCGATCCTGCCACCTCGCCCTTTACGCGGCTCCGAGAGTGCCGCCCTTCAGGTTCTCGAGAGAATCTGCGGTGAGGAAGAGCCCTTCGATGTTTCCTTAGGTCCGGTCGAAACCTTCATCCCGGTAACGCCTACCGTCTTCATCCGCGTCGATACCGGAGCTGGACACATGTCCGACTTGCATCGCAAGCTGAACGCGGCGGAACTGCAATTTAAAGAAGAGTGGCCATACATCCCGCACCTGACCATTGTGAAGATGGGCGCCGAGCCGCCCGCTCAGGCTGCCTTCGAGATCGCCCGCCAGCGCTGGCAGAACTACTCCGGAAGCCGGCGCATCCTGCTGGAAAGACTGACCTTTGTCCGCGAAGCTTCGCCCAACTGCTGGCTCGACCTTGCTCCTGTCCAACTCGGACGGCGCCTAGTTTCGCGCTAGAGTACTCTCGTTCACTCGCCCGGGTTACTCCCGCCACGCGTACATGGCCCTAGGTACATCTCACTCCCGTGCGTTGAAAACCCCACTCCGCCCCTGTAGATAAGGAGTAGGGCGAGTGTCCGGAAATTCCGCCAAACGCCAGTTCTGACGCGGCTTTTCGGACATCGAACGGGGAGACATCACATGCAGATCGGGGTTTACGGTTCAGGGTATCTCGGGACGGTGATTTCGGCCTGCCTCGCGGACTTCGGCACTCCCGTCTCTTGTTGCCACCCGGACCGCTCCCGCATGGTCGAGATGGCCCAAGGCAATATCCCGTTCTTCGAAAAGAATCTGAAAGAGATCATCCGCCGCAACGTTCGTGCCGGGCGCCTCGCTTATTCCACCGATATCGAATCATTCGCCCGAAGAACCGGCGTCATTTTCCTGGCGGAAGACAAAGCCGAGAATCTCAACGACATTGCTATTCGCATCACGCGCCTCGCGCCCAAGCCTCCAATCCTGACCATCGTCACTCCCGTCCCTGTCGGCACGGCGAACGCGCTGGAGAAAAGTATCAAGGATATTGGGCTCCAGGCCACCATCGTGTCGCAGCCAATGTTCTTCACCGACGGTTGTGCCGTGGAAGACTTCAACTGGCCCGACCGCCTGATTCTGGGATCGAGCTCGACCGAGGCGGTGCAGGTATTGAAGCAGATCTTCCATCCCCTCGTGATGCGCGGCGTCCCGGTAATCGTGACCAATCAGGCCACCGCCGAATTAGTGCGCGAAGCGGCGACCGCTTTCGTCGCGACCAAAATCTCGTTCATCAACGAAGTGGCTACCCTCTGTGAGCGCGTGAACGCCGATGCCGTCAACCTTGCTCTCGCCCTCGGCCTCGATAAGAAGATTGCTCCGCGTTGCCTCCAGCCCGGAGCCGGCATGGGCGGCGTGTTCGCCGAGTCCGATATGGACTCCCTGATGCAACTCGCCCAGCAACAGGGCGTCTCGCTGAAAGTTCTGAATGCGGCCCGCGATGTGAATGGCCTGCTGGCCGATCGCCTGGTCGATAAAATTTCTGCCGCGCTGAATTCGGTCGAGAACAAAGACGTCGGCATCCTCGGACTCGCGTTCAAGCCGAACACGAACTCCGTTGCCGGATCGTCCTCTCTACGCCTTGCCGAGGGCCTGGTTTCGAAGGGCGCTCGCGTCCGCGCCTACGATCCAGTCGCGATTCCCGAAGCCAAGACGCACCTCAGCGGAGGCGTTCGCTACTGCGATTCCGCCTACGCCGTCGCCGAAGGATCCGACGCGCTGGTCGTCGGCACCGGATGGCCCGAGTTCCGTGCCCTCGACTTCGACCGCATCAAGCACCTCCTGAAAAAGCCCGTAATCGTCGACACCAAAAACCTGCTAGACTCCACCCGCCTCCGCGCCCTAGGATTCGAGTACGTAGGCGTAGGCAGGATTTAGAAGTAATCAAAGCATGGCAGCCGAAGCCCGCCCGACTCATGTGGCGACGGCCGACTCGGCCGTCCAAGCCAGGGCGAAGCCCGGCGCACCCAACGATGGTGTAAACCCCAAGTTGTGAACGGCAGGTAGCCGCCGTGTTCTAATATCCTCCCGTGGACTGGACCCTGTTCACCGCCATCGATCTCTTCATAGGCGCGTTCCTAAATACTTACAATTGAAATGCTGAGGCCTAACGCCCCGCCGTTCCCCTCCCCTAATTGCTATAATGAAGTTCCTGCGGTGGGAATAGCTCAACTGGCAGAGCACCGGACTGTGGCTCCGGCGGTTGCGGGTTCGATTCCCGTTTCCCACCCCATTTCTTTGGTTTGAAAAGTGTGTGGCGACAGCCGCCTTAGGCCCAAGCCCATCTCCATGTGGCGACGGCCGCCTCGGCCGTCCAAGCCAGGGCGAAGCCCGGCGCGCATATGCAAATTACTCAACGCGCAGGCACTCTATCCAACGCGCAGAGAGTTTATCGCGGCCCCGTAGCTCAATTGGATAGAGCATTGGTCTTCGGAACCAAGGGTTGGGGGTTCGAGCCCCTCCGGGGCCGCCAGTATTTTGCATCTAGAAATTCACCCGCACGCCCAACTGCGCCGCAAACGGTATCCCGACCGTAGTCCCCGGCCCAAAGAAATCTCCCAGCGCCCCCGCCGGAAACAGCAACTGCTTTTGCGGATTCGTGATTGGAACCATCGCGCTGCAATTCGGATCCGTACAGATCGCGGTAGCGTTGCTCAAATCGTTCACCGGATTGGGTAGCGCCGAAATATTCGTCACATAATTCGCGCCCGGATTATTACGGTTGAAGACATTGAAGAATTCAGCGAACGGCCGAATTTCCCATCTTTCTCCAAAGTGAATCGGTCGGCTAACCCGTAGATCCGCCTGAATGAATGGCGTTCCCCGGAATTGATCCAGCGAAGTCTTTATGCCATTTATCACGGCCCGATCGCCCGCCGGAGTGGTCAGAGTAATCGGCCGCGCCGATTCGGCCTGCGTCATCGTCGTCACTTCCACGCCGCCCGGCAGATGCAGCGTTCCCGCGAGCACAAAGCGATGAGTCGCATCTTCCCCTGACGGCCCGTAGTCTCCCGGACCAAACGGATTTAGCGGGTCGCACACCCCATTCACGTAATCCCACAGCTCGCCCAGCAGGCAGCCCCAGGTCTTAGCCTTCGAAAGTGTGTAGTGCGCGATCAAATTGAACCGGCGGTTGACGTTGCCGTGCGCCACGATCATCAGCGCGTTGTAGCTCGAGCGGTTATCCGACTTGAACAGATTCAGGTTCGGCACCACGCTTTGCTGATCGTCGGTGTAGGATCGATCCGACGCCGGAATCAGCGGCGTGAACAAATTCGTGCCACTCGAAAAACTGTATCCGCGATACCCGTGATTGCCCTGCTCATGCGTAAAGTCGGCGCTGATCGTCCAGTTCCGGCCCAAGGCATGTTGCATCCCGCCGGTCACATGGATTCCATACGGAGTCTTGTAGTTCGCGTCGATCAGATTTCCTGTCGCTCCCGCGCCTCCATGTAGGCATCCTGCACCCACTAGCGCATAGCCTCCACTAGTTCCACTGAGCGCGCATGGTCCCGTCGCTACGTTCGTCGAGTTCACTCCTTGAAACGCGGTCGCCCATCCGTTTTGCGCGAGGTCGTTATAGAACAAACCGAAGCCGGCACGAATCACCGTATTCCCGCTACTTCCCGGCGAATAAGCGATCCCAAGGCGTGGGCCAAACTGCTTGCGATAGTCATGCGGCACGCCGCTCGCGACAAGAACCTGTAACGCACTGAGCGTGACGAATGCCGGATTGAGCACTTGGCTGTGGCCAGATCCCGCAAACAGCCCAAAAGTAGTTTGCCACCGCAGTCCATAATTCACCGTCAAGTGCCGCGTCGCTCGCCACGAATCCTCCGAGTAGAGCCCGAACCGCTGCACATTCTGCGAAAAGGTGCCATCGCTTGCCGGAGTCGTGGAGGCTCCATCCGCATAGTCCAGCGGGAACAGGCCCGGATTCGCCACATAAAAACTCGGGTTCTGCGGGAACGAATGCAGCGTCTCCTGATTTCCCGGAAACGCGCCGCCCAGCACCGGTTCATGAATGAAATTCACCCCGAACTTGAACGAGTGATCGCCGGTGGCGTGGCTGACGTCGTAGCGAAGCTGATATTTCTCCTGATTGCGCAGCGAAGGGAAGAGAGTAATCGGCGTGGCGAACTGATTGTCACCAAAAGTTTCGAATCCCGAGACTGTCAGCGAAGTAGCACTGAACGGAAACGACAAAGCGAAGCCTAAGGTGGAATTCCGTGCCTGCGTAAGATGGAGCGCGCCCGCATCGAAAACAAACGTTCCCAGCCACGTTGGACTGAATGCAAAGCTGTTGCTCACCACGCCATTCCAATAATTGTTATGCGTGGTGAGCCCTGTTGAAGGCAGGGTCGCTTGCTGCACCAGATTGTTATGGGTCAGATAACTGTCCTCCGACATTCGCAGGAACCATTGCGACCTCGAGGACTGCGCCCAATCGAATCGCACCGATCCCAGATAGTCGCGAAACGGAATGGGAACCGTCTTCGGGACCGCGATCGAGGAGACTCCCGGAATCAGCCCGTCCGATGCCAATTGTGACAGCGCATCGAACTGCCCAACACTCGCCGGACTATAGGCGATGCTGGCGTTTTCGCGCACATATTCCAAGGACGAAAAGAACCAGGCCTTGTCCCGTACCAACGGCCCGCCTAGCGTCCCGACATAATTCTGCCGCGAAAACGGTTGCTTTGGATTCTCCACGCAACTCCCCGCGTCACAGGTCCTCGCCGGATTCTCAATCGGGAACCGTGAATTGAGCTCCGACGCTCGTTCGTAGAATGCCCCGCTTGCATGCCATTCGTTGCTTCCGCGCTTGGTTGTGATCACCACCGAGCCGGCGGTGGTCCCTCCGCTGTCCGCGTCCTGGTTCGCCGTGCGCACTGCAAATTCCTGAATGACGTCGGGCGAAAAATTCTGCAGGAACCCGCCGATCCAATCGTCGGAGTTGTCGGCCCCGTCCACCGAAATATCGTTGTTCAGACCTGAGCTTCCCCCCGTCGAGACGGCGGTAATCCGGGCCTTCGTCGGATCGGAGGGCTCCACCGGCTGTGTCCCCGGAGCAAGATACGCGATGTTCGCAAAGCTCCGACTGGCAAGGGGAAGCGTCTGCAAGTCCTGACTGCTGATCACTCCCTGATGTACCACGCTGGCCAGATCGATCGGTTGCGTGGTGATCGAAGAAGTCTCGCCGTGCACGCTGATCGTTTCCGAGGACCCCACGGCACGCAACGTTACCGTCACCTCGCGCACCGAACCAAGCGCCACGGAGACATCAGCCTGCGCCTTGGCAAATCCCGCGGCATTGACGGTCAAGCGGTAGGTTCCGGGCGGCAGATCATCGACCCGAAACTCGCCCCGATCCTCGGTCTCAGCCTGGCGCTGAAACGACGAATCCACAGCTCGCACGAGCACTTGCGCCGACGCCACCCGCGCGCCCGTCGAATCTAGGATTTTCCCTCGAAGCGATCCCCGCGGATTCTGGGCGCATACCGGCGTCAGGAGGACGACAGTTGAGATCAACCAGGCCGCCACTATTCTGAACAAAGGAGTCTACTCGCTTTCGAGAAGCCAAGCAGGAACGGCACAAGGGATGTGCCGAAATTGGCCATAATATCAACAACCGCAAACACTCAAGTCTACTATCATGTGGGGACAGCCGCCTTCGGCTGTCCCGTCGAGCGCAGCTCGACCGGTCTTACTCGCTAATCCGACCACCTCTGCGGTTTCCGGTTCCACCGATGCTTTTTCAACTCCGCGAGTAATCCCTTGTCCAAAGTCCCCGCATCGCTCGCAGCGATGTTCTGCCGCACATGATCAGCCTTCCGCATCCCGGGAATCGTCGTACTCACCGCCGGATGCGACAGGATGAACCGCAGCGCCATCTCCGGCAGCGACATCCCGGAAGGTAGGACCTTCTTCAACTTCTCAACGCGCTCAATCGTTCTGGGCAGATTCTCCGGACCAAAATATCCCGCCCGCCAGTCGCCCTTCGGAAAGCGTGTCTCCAGCGTCATCTTTCCGCCCAGGCTACCCTCATCAAACGGTACCCGCGCGATTACGCCGATATTGAGTTCCTGGCAAAGGGGGAACAGTTCATCCTCCGGCGCCTGATCAAAGATGTTGTAAATGACCTGCACCACGTCCACCAACCCCGTCCGCAGAGCCTTGAGACCGTTCTCGGGCTCCCAACGATTGATGCTCAGCCCGAAGAACTTGATCCGTCCATCCTTTTTCAGCTTTTCGACCGTCGATCGAAACTCCGCCTCATCGGCCCAGCTGTCGTCCCAAACGTGGAACTGCAACACATCAATGCTATCGACGCGGAGTTTCTTGCGGATCAAGTCCGCATACTTGAAAACATGCTCGGCGGAAAAGACATCCCGGTACTTGTACTCCGGCAAGGCCGGCCACCGATCATTGGCAGGAGGAACTTTCGAGGCCGCATACAGCCGCTTGCCAGAATTCTGCTGCATGGCCTCGCCCAGTAGCTCATCACTCTTTCCGTTACCGTATGCCCATGCAGTGTCGAAGAAGTTGCAGCCAAGGTCGACAGCCATCTGCATCGATGAGCGAGACTCCCGATCGTCCGACCCAGTCCACCCGCTCATCCCCCAAAGTCCATCCCCCATTTCGCTGACGTCAAAGTTCGTCCGTCCCAGCTTGCGATATTTCATGATCCATTCCTAAAAGAGATTTTCAAGTAAAGTCAGGTCCGAGGGTGTCCCACCCTTGTCGCGTCTTATGCGACAGGGTGGGGATTTTGACTTCCGGTTTGCATCCCTCACCGACCAGAGTCCCAAATCACCATGCGTTTTTTTAATACCTGTCATCAAAATTATTGCGCCTGCAGCGAGCCCTCCGAGGTGTTTAATAAACCTAGATCATATAAGTACAGAGGAGTAACCCATGAAATCGAACCTCCCTTATACTCCAACACCGGGTAAAAACATTTCGCCCGCGAGTGAAGAACGGCTTCCACCACCCTCCCGCTTCATCGACGAGAAGATCTCCGATGAATCGGGTACAGAAACGGAAGCCGATAGCGCCCTCAAGCCCGCCGGGCTCAACAACCCCTTCTGGAATTAGCTCAGCCAGCGCCGGTCAAAAGATGGCCGGCGCTGTATTTCCTTAAAAATCAGCGAAGAATTGGCAGGCAGAGGCATGGCCGGATGGCAAAATCCAGCCCCGCCATCCTTCCCAGCGCCGGATGCAACTGCGAGTCATGGCACGGCTCCAGCGTGATCACAAACGGCAGGGACGCCTTCTCAAATCCCGGCTTCTGCAGCAGGGAATCGATGTTGAGGTGGTGATCGGCTAGAATCTGCGCCAGCCGCGCCACAATCCCAGGCTGATCCCGAACAAAGAATCGCAGATACCAGGGTGTCTCGAAATCACTGCTGATCCCCGGTGTAGAGACGTAGCTTGCTACGTCTCTCTTGCCCCCAGCAAGTCCCTGCGCCACGAACAGGACGTCCGAAACCACAGCCACCGCCGTAGGATCACCCCCGGCGCCCGCGCCAAGGAACGCCATATCTCCGCCATACTGCCCCGATGTCAGAACTAAATTGAGGTTTCTCTGCACGCGCCCGAATGGCGAATCCGATGGCACCAGGCATGGACCCACGTCTGCGAAGAGCGTGCCTTCCTTCAGGTCAGCCCGCGAAATCTGCCGAATCGTGCAGCCCAGGTCCGCGGCATAGTCGAAATCGACCGAATCCACCGGCCGGATCGTCCGCGCGCGAATCGATTCGGGCTCCACACGGGTGTGCAACCCCGCCAGTGCCAAAATCGCCAGCTTGGCTCGCGCATCACCGCCGTCCAGATCCTCCGACGCATCGGCCTCGGCGTATCCTCGGGCCTGCGCCTCTTCCAGCGCCTCACTGAACGGGATCCTCGCGTTCTCGATCCGGCTCAGAATGTAGTTGCAGGTTCCGTTCAGAATCCCAGCGATGCCGTGCAACCGGTCTCCGCACAGCCCCGTGCGCAGCGCGGGGATTACTGGAACGCCTCCAGCTACCGAGGCGCCAAACTCAAGCTGGCATCCTTTGCTCGTGGCCAATTGCAACAGATCGGGCCCGCAGCGTGCGATCAGCTGCTTGTTCGCGGTCACCACAGACTTGCCCGATTCGAGCGCCCTGCGCAGGATCTGCTCCGCGGGATTCAATCCGCCGATCAACTCGATCACAATGTCGACGTCGGACTTCAGCACCAACTCGACATCGTCCGTCCAAATCACATCTGCCGGAACCCAATCCTGCTTCTTCCTCTGAACATTGCGATTGCAAATATGAGTCAGTCGAACGGACGGGTTTCCGGTCTCGCACAGGATTTTCGCCACCGAGCGGCCGACAGTCCCAAAGCCAATCAGAGCGATTCTGCAGTCGGATGCGCCCTGCCTTTCGACTGCTGTGGTTGCCCGTTCTGACGTCTGCTTCGCCAATGTGCCTTCTCGCGCTTAAGTTGAATCCATCATCATACGTGTGCGCAGCGGTTCCCGAAAACTGCAAAGAACAAATTGGCGGACATGTTTTAGTGTTAACGAGGCGGAGTCCGGACGGCGATCCGTCCGCGCAGATGCCTCGACCCTTCGACTATGATCGCAGCCGACATGTCCAATCTCCGCCTTTACGGCAGCCAAGTGCTACTCAGTGTCCTGTTGGCGCTGACGGTAGGCTGCAGAAAGAGCGATAACGCGACGCCCTCTGATCATCCCCGTCTCAAGGCGAAGATCACCCTGCTTGACATCACCTTCCGCAGCGCCGCGCTGGGCCGGGACATGGAATACAGAGTCATCTCTCCCTTGGAGGCATCTGGCCGGAAGCTGCCAGTGGTGTACCTGCTGCATGGTGGTGGCGGAGGATTTCGCGATTGGTCAAACTACTCCGACGTCGCGAGTTTTGCAGAGCAAGGCCTGCTTTTGGTCATGCCGGAGGGAGAATCCTCTTACTACACCAACGCTGTCGACCCTCCACAAGATCGATTCGAGGACTACATGACTCATGACCTGATCACGGACGTAGAAAGCAGGTTTCCCGCGGCCGGCGGCCGCGGCAACCGCGCCCTCATCGGCATCTCCATGGGTGGTTTCGGAGCGATAAAGATCGGATTGCGCCACCCTGATCTTTTCTTCTTCGCTGGAGGGCTTAGTTCCGCGATCGACGTTCCTCGACGAGCATTTTCCATCAAGCGGCTGCAACAATCGCGTCACTACAATTCCATCTTTGGACCATCCGGAAGCCAGACCCGGCGCGACAACGATCCTTTCGTCTTGGTCCGAACCGCAAATCCCGAAGCCGCGCCATACTTCTTCCTCACCTGCGGCGAGCAAGAGGGGCTTCTACCAGCAAACCGCGAGTTTGCAGCCCTTCTCATGCAACGCCACTTCAAGTCCGAGTTCCACACCGTTCGAGGTGGTCACGACTGGAACCAGTGGAATGCCTGGTTGCCAGCCGTCTTTCGGAGCCTATCAGAGCAATTGAAGTCGCACTGAGGAACCTACGGCAAGCGAGGGTGTAACAGTCGTGGGAAGATTCCCAGATAGCGCGGCTGGAAAACGTACATGTCCAGCGCAAAGAACCCCGTGGTCGCTGCGAACGTCAGCACAAGTTTTCCGGCATCAATCCAGGACTTGTCCCGCAACCGGAGATAGCCCCAAACACAGCCAACGATCACCGCGAAGTTCGACAGCCACGCTGGGATCGCGATGAGCAAGTCCGGCCGCTGAAGATGTCCCGTGTGAATCCATTCCGAGAGCCGCTGCAGCCCGTTGTAGAGGAAGGTTGTAGCGAAAATGTTTGTGTAATCCCACAAGCCCGCAGCCGAAATTCCGATGAAGTATCCCCACCGGCTTCTACGAAAGCTCAACACGATTGTGGCGAGGTACATCCAGGCTTGAAAGAAATGAAGCCAGCGGATGTCAGCCTCCCAATAGGCCGAGACGGCCAGGACCAGAATGAAAAAGAACGCTCCAATCAGAATCAGCCACCGCGGGGCGTTGCTTTCCCGACTCGCGCTTTTCATGACCAATGGGTACGCGCCCGCCCATCGATAAGTTCCCTCGACGCCTGCCGTTTTCCAGCGCTCGGCCCAGCGGGCGGCATCGCGGGCGAACTGCGCATCAAAGTTGGTAATATGGAGCCTGCCTGCTGCGAGTGTAATCACGGCGGGACCATCGCGGACACGCTCTTTCTCAAGCGCCTGTCGTTGACGGGTAAGTTGGAGCGCTCGCGTCCGCAGCCCGGCAGCGGGAGGAGAATGAATGATTCGAAAGTTCGCCACGATTCCCGGACTCCGCTTTCTTGCATTTCTAATGACCGTGCCGATGGGAATCGCAGTCGTCCACGCCCAACAGCCTTCCGCGCAGCAACCACCCGTGGCCCAACCTCAGACCCAACAGCAGCCCGATCAGTCGAGCAGCCAGGAAGCTTCTCCCGAAGAGACCACCCGGCCGCAAAAAAAGCCACTGGACTATAAGAAATGGAGCTTTAACGTCGGCGGCGGAGCCAGTCTCCCGAACGGCACTACGAATACTTATGTGCGCGGGGGAGGCGGTATTGCCGCCGCGGGAGCCGCCCGCAATTACAGCAAGTATTTCGGACTTCGCCTCGACTTCCAGTTCGATAACTTGCCGCTGCGCACTTCGGCCCTTGAGTTGGCCCAAGCCCCGGGCGCAACCGATCACGTCTACTCCCTGATGCTGGATCCAATCATTAATATTCGCGCTTCGAAGAATTGGGGTGGCTACCTGGTATTCGGGCCGTCCTTCTTGCATCGTTCCGGCAAACTCGATTCCTCGTCCGCGGTTCCAGGTTCGGCGTGCAACGGATTCTTCACCTGGTGGGGACACTGCTTCGCCGGCAGTCTCCCGATCAACGGCAACTTCCTCCACTCCAGCCAGAACGAGTTCGGTTACAACTTTGGTGGCGGCATCACCCGCAAGATTCGCCCTACCATGGACTTTTACGCCGAATTCCGCTACCTGCACGGCAAGCACAACAACATCACCACCGACCTGCGCCCAATCACGATAGGAATTCGCTGGTAAGGCAGTAATTTCAGATTGTAGATTTCAGATTGCAGATTGAAACCTGGGAGCTGCTAATCTGAAATCTTCAATCTAAAATCTGCAATCACCCCTCTACTCCGGATTCGTGCGGTAGCTCCAAAGATCATTCGTGAGCTTCTGCAACTGCACGAACGACGAGGCCGGCGCCGGCTTCGCAATGTCTGCCGTTGAGTTCGCCTCTTCCACTGCCGATTCAACGATTCGGTGCGCTGGTGCAAGCGAACACGCAGGATCTGTCGCCCTCTCATCGCCGGTTAGCAGGAAAGCCTGACAGCGACACCCTCCGAAGTCTTCCCCACGGCGGTCGCAACTGCGGCACGGTTCCGGCATCCACGCTTCATCACGAAACTTGCGGAACGATTCCGATTCTTGCCAGATCCGATCCAGCGATTTCTCGCGCACATTCTCGAAAGACAGACCTGGCAGCACTTCCGCCGCATGGCACGGCAGTACCTTGCCAGATGGATTGACCAGCATCAGTCTTCGTCCCCAGCCTCCCATGCAAGCCTTGGGATACTTCGCGTAGTAATCGGGCACGACCGAATCGATTCGCATCCGGCCGGAAAGCCGCTTCTCGGCTTCCCTGATGATTGCTACCGCCGTTTCAAGCTGTGCGCGCGTTGGCATCAGCGCAGCCCGATTTGCGAGCGCCCAACCGTAGTACTGCGTATGCGCAATCTCGACGCGCTCCGGCTGCAGTTGCTCGATGAAGGAAATCATCTCCTCGAGATGATCCAGATTCTGCCGGTGCACGACCAGGTTTACCGTGAATGCAATCTTGTGCCGCCGGATCGCGTGTGACAGTTCAGTCTTGTGCGCGTGTGCCTTGGTGCCCGCGATCCAGTTTGCCGCATCTTCCCGCGAATCCTGAAAGCTGATCTGGATGTGATCGAGTCCCGCCTTAACCAACATCTGTAATCGCTGCTCATTGAGTCCGATGCCCGAGGTGATGAGATTTGTATAGAGCCCTGCAGCGCGTGCGGCGGCGATCAGTTCCGTAAGGTCGTTGCGGGCCAGAGGTTCGCCTCCGGTGAAGTGCGCATGCAGCATCCCCAACTTGCCGGCTTGCCGGAAGACGCTGATCCACTCCTCCGTCGACAATTCGTTGCTAGCCGCGGTCAACTGCATCGGATTCGAGCAGTAAACGCAGTGCAGCGGGCATCGATGCGTCACTTCGGCAATAAGCGCTAGAGGATTGAAAACCATGTTTCATTTCTGCCGACAGCTGCACAGGAGCCGTCGTTCGATACGCCGCAAGCAGAGACGTTGCAAGCAACGTCTCTACGGCGAGGAGTCGACGACTAGTAATCGACGATTCTCTTCTTCTGCAACTGCTCCAAGAACATGCTGATGTCCGTGCGAATCTTCTCTGGATCCGTCTTGTCGAACTCTTTCTTCAATTCCGTAAGGATTTCTCCGAATGTGCGCTGGCCATCGCAGCGCTCCAGCACTTGGCGTCCGGTATTCTGGAGTTTCAGTGCACCCTCAGGGTACAGGATCATGCGATCCTCTTCGGTTCCGCCCCAACGGCACCCGGTGGCGAGGCGCGGCTGGCTCGTTTCTGTCGGAGGCGCCATGATCACTTCTCCTCGATCTGAAAGGCGCCGGGCGCAGGCCAACCGGGCTGCACATAGGCAAAGTAAAGCGCATCGAGCTGTGCCCAGAGTATGTCGCACTTGTCGCGCAGGGCCTGAGTCGCCAGTTCCTGCTGCTCGCGCGTCTTGGCATTCTCACATACATATTCAATGGCAAATTTCGCGTCTTCGGGAGCCTGTGTCAAACGCGCCTGAAAATAATCCAAACCTCCTGCAAGCCAAGGATAATGCTGACGAAGTTTTTCCATGCGCAGCGAGATCAAGTCGCGCGAGAACAATTCCGTCAGCGACGATGCGACCGCCTCCAGCAAACTGCGGCTGCGGACGATGTTCAGGTACTCGTTCACGGCGAACCGCGTCGCCGGGAGAATTCCAGTGCCTGCCTGAACCTGCTTGGCATTGAGTCCGGTCGCCTCGGCGAGCTTCAGCCACCGCTTGATGCCGCCTTCGCTGCTCGCATCTCCATCGTGATCGATTACCCGCTTACGCCAGGCGCGGCGGAACACCGGGTCGGGACCGCGCGATAGGATGATGGAATCTTTCACCGGGATCATGCTCTGGTAGTAGTAGCGGTTCAGCGCCCAGGCTTGCAGTTGACCGCGGCTCAGGCGTCCTTCGTGCATCATGAGATGGAACGGATGCTTGTGGTGATAACGTTCCTCACCCACAGCTCGCAACTGCGCTCGCAGTTCATCGAACGACAGCAGCGCATCCGCTTTCTCATCTACAGTTCGAACTGCCATCCATCCTCCGCGATCTCCCAGCCTGCGTCGCGTACCTCGCGATGTTCGGCCGAAGCCTCGTCCAGCATGGGATTCGTGTTGTTAACGTGTACATAGATTTTACGTGGACACTTCAGATGCGCCAACTGCGCGAGGCTTCCAACGGGCGATGAGACCGGAACGTGTCCCATCTCCTCTGAGGTTTGCCCACTGCCCTGAATGCTTATGAGTTCATCGTCGCTCCAGAATGTGCCATCGAACAGCAGCACGTCGGCCAAGTCAGCTTCTTTCAGCAAGACATCATCAATCTGCGGGACCGCGGGCATGTAAGCGAGTCGTTTGCCAGCGGGGGATTCGACGATCAGGCCCACCGATGCTTGGTGCCGGATGAGGTCGGCTTGCCGACGCCGTGAAACGTAAGCAGGGTAGTGTCTGCCAAGTGACAGCGCTCGGCAGCGCAATCCGGAATCTTCGCCGAGCGGCGTGAGCAGCGAAAAAGTTTCACCGGGAGCGATCTCGGTCCAGTTCAACTGGCCATCAACCCGATTCAGCATGACGAACATGGAGTTGTCTTCGGTCAGGATTCGCCGGACAGATAGAGTCGCATACGCGTTCAGCGGTTGCAGTTCGCGCATCAGGAGCAATCCAAGAACGTGGTCAATGTCAGCGTTCAGCAGAGCCACGCCGCAGATCGGGGAATGGCGAGTTGCGCCGTCTACTGCTTGCGGATGCAGTTCGGGAGTTGCCTCAATTTGGGCACGCAGGTCCGGGGAAGCGCCAAGCAGAAACCAGCGTTCCGAATCAATGCTGATGGCGACTTGCGCCTGCGTTCGAGCTCTCCCGCTGAAGGTTCCGGCTCGCAAGGAGCGACAATTGGAGCAGGCGCAATTCCATTGTGGAAACCCTCCACCAGCGGCTGAGCCGAGTATCTTGACGTGCATAGAGATACAGGGAGTTTAGCAGCGCGCGGGGAATTGCTTTTGAGCTGTTTTACCGCTTGGTAAGCCCCTCCGGGTGCGGGTTCAACCCAAAGGCATCCTATATCTCAGGATGCCTTGGTTGTTTAGCGCTGGATGTTTTCCGGTTACTGCGGTGGCTTGTGTTTGTCGTCCTGCTTCGGCTGTGGTTTGTTGGGCTCACGCGCTGCTGGAGGCGGAGCCGGCCTGCTCTCTGCCGGTGGGTGCGCTTGCTGCTGCTCACTCGGTGGAGGACTCTGCGGACGCGGGGCTGGCTCATTCCGCGGTGGCTGCGCGGGTTCATGGCGCTGCGGCGGCGGAGTTGGTTGCGGCCGGTTCGTCTCTGGCTGAGGCTGAGGACGAGCGTTCGGTGGTGCCATCGACGGGTGATCGTTGCGTGCCGGTGGTTCCGACGGGCGATTCATGTCGGGACGATTGTTAGGGGCCGGCTGATTCGGCTCAGGCCGATTCGGCTGCGCCGCGGGCGGACGATCATTGCGTTCCGACGGGCGATTCATGTCGGGACGATTGTTAGGGGCCGGCTGATTCGGCTCAGGCCGATTCGGCTGCGCCGCGGGCGGACGATCATTGCGCTCCGACGGGCGATTCACGTCGGGCCGATTGTTGGGCGCCGGTTGGTTCGGCTCAGGCCGATTTAGCGGTGGCACGTTCGGCTGCGGCCGGTTGTTCGGCTGGTTCAAATCGGGCCGATTGTTGGGCTGCGCCGACGGAGGACGATCGTTCCGCGCAGGTGGTTCAAATGGACGATTTGCTCCGGGTTGCGGGTGATTGTCGGGCTGATTCGGTTGCGGCCGATTATTCGGCACCGGCGGATTGCCCGGCTGAGGCCGATTCGCCGCAGGGGTGTTTCCTGCCGGCGGATTGCCCGGGCGATTTCCGGCTGCCGGAAGTGGCTGCGGCCGTGCCGGAGGAGCAGTGATCACGCGAGGCGCCGACGCAGGTGGATTGGCGGCGTGTATCTGCTGAAGCTGCGGACGCGACACCGGCACTCCCGGATGCTGCGCAAGCATCTGCTGCCTGGATGCGAACGACGGCGGTGGCGGCGGTGGGGCGTTCTTGGCGATCACCTGGCGGCTGGCCACTGCTTGCGGTGGCGCAGCCACGCGGTTCGTGTTGTTGGCCTGCGCTCCCATCACTGCTTGACGGCCGGGAGGTACGGCTGCGCGCGAGCTCACCGGACCTTGCCTTAGCTGGTTTTGATCTACTGCAACCGCGGTCCGTCCTACTGGTTGGGCGGTAGCGAATGCTTGCTGCGGAACCGCAGTCACTCCTCCGCGAACGTTGCGATTCACGTAGGTGACGTTGTTAATCGTCGTGTTGTTGTTAACGATGGTCGTGTTGTAGACGTTCGTCACTTGCGTCACGTTTACCGTAGTGTTCGTGACATTGACGCGATTCACGTAACCGCGGCTCACACGGTATGACGGCACGTACACTTCCCTCGGGCCGAGTGGAAACCACGCGACGTTACCGCCAACTCCGATTCCAACTCCACCGACGAAAGCTACGAGAGCTGGCGCGTAAACGGGACGAACTTCGCGCGGGCCGGGTATCCAACCCCAGCGGCTGCCGGCGAAAACCCAACGCCCGTAATGGAAAGGTGCGTAGCCCCAGCTCGCATCGTCGACCCAAGTCCATCCCCAGGGATCAATCCAGGCCCAATGCCCATAGTGATACGGAGCCCAACCCGGGTCCACTCGCGGATACCAGACCGTTCCGTACTCGGGCGCGGGACGCCAGTCTCCGTATTCGTCCAGATCTTCGAAGCCGACGACCTGGCGGGAGCAATACCGCGCAGATGGGGAATCTTCATAGCGACGCTCGCGGTCATCGCTCCAGCGATCGAAGGGATCCGGATCGCCAATCTGGTCCACTTCCGCGTTCAGCGACGTAGTTCCCCGGAAGGTTACGCGTTGCCCCCTGTGAATCGTGTAGCTCTGTCCGTTGCCGGTCGACTCCCCTTCCCCATCACGAATCGTGACAATGGTGTAATCGCCGTTTTCCGAGGACTCCACGCGATAGCGCCCTGGTTGTTGAATCACGAACGCCTGATTCGCCGTGTCGATCTCGTAATCAGTATCGCGATCGAGTTCATACACGCGCACATTGATGGTGCCGCTGCTGAGTTGAATCTGCACGGTGCGGTCGTCGAGATTGAGAAACGTGAACCCGGTATTGGCACCGAGATCGATCTTGGACGACCCGAGTTGCACTTCTGCTCGTGAGTCATGATCGGCCCAGAGTTTGTCGCCCGTAGTCATGGGGCGATTGCGCGTAGCCTCGACCCATTCCGATTCTCCGGCGGGCTGAAAGGAGACAGATCCGTCGATGTGCCCAAGCCGGGCGACACGGCTCGGAGGGTCGTTCTGATCTTGATCTTGATCCTGCGCTCTCGCGACCAGCGAGGAGGCAGCGGTCAACGATATGCCGGTAATAAGCACAGCAATCAGGCGGAGTGCTTTTTTGCGGTAAATAAGCCCTGTTTTGTTCATAAAGTCGTTCACCTCTTCCCGAACGTAGAAACGTCGCACGCCCAACGTGCACGACCAAGGTTCTGGGGATTTATCTCTGACGATACGCCCCGGCCTGACCGTGACCAAGCTTACTTTGGATGCTGACCGCGACGTGCCCTTGACTACAGTGATTCGGGTATCCGCACTGAGGCCACGGTCATGCACTGCTACAATGCCGTGTTCCCACAGACTTAGCGTTGGCCGCGAACTTCATGGCCTGCCATCACGTACTGTCTTGTGGGGAGCCTTGGATGCGGTCTCAGTCGTCCAAGCCCCAGTCTCAGTTCAGTAGTCGCACTTTCTCCGGGGAGCGCACGTGGAAGACGTCCAGGTCGTCGCGATGCTGGTCCGGCGTTGTATCGCCGGCGATGCCTCCGCCTGGGAGGAGATTGTGCAGACCTATAACCGCAGGATATACAACATCTGTTATCGCTTTGCCGGCACGTCCGATGACGCCCAGGACCTGACGCAGGAAGTCTTCATCAAGATGTACCGCACGCTTTCGAGCTATGACGCATCGAAAGGCGCATTCGTCACCTGGGTCACGACCATTACTCGCAACCTGCTGGTGGACCATTTCCGCAAGACCAAGCAGGACCGGATGACCGACTCGATGGACTCGACCGCTTCCGATCACCAGGACGCCCAGCCGCTCAGTGAGCAAATTCCTGACCAAAGTGCCCCGCCGGACACCCGGGTGCGCCAGCGGGAGCTGTCCGAGACAGTGCACCAGGCCTTGGGCAAACTTTCTCCCGAACTTCGGGAAGCAGTGATTCTAAGGGACTTACAAGATATGGACTACAAGGAAATTGCCACCGCTTTGAGGGTTCCGGAGGGCACCGTGAAATCAAGAATAAATAGAGGGCGGGCGGAACTTGGCCGGCTCCTACAACGTACCTATAGGCAGGTGATGTGATGCCAGACCACACCAGTAACGGAATGCAGTGCAACGAGTTCGACCTGCTCCTTTCGGACGCGCTTGATGGCGTCCTCAGCGGCGCCGGACTCGACCGCTTCCAGGCACACACCCGCACCTGCAAGACGTGCGGGCCGTTGCTCGAGGAAGCGGAGGCAGGCCGTACGTGGCTGAAAGGTCTCACGGAGGTGGAGCCTCCAGCCAGCCTGGTCTCGAACATCCTGGCATCCACGACGGGCGTTGACACCCAACGCCTGCGGACGACGACACGCACACCGCAACCACGAATTTCATGGTGGGAGCATGTGCAAGCTTCGTACATGGAGCCGATGTGGGCTATAGTTCGGCAGCCGCGTTTTGCCATGTCATTCGGTATGGCATTCTTCGCGCTGTCGGTGAGCCTGACTGTGGCTGGCGTGAAACCGAGAGACGTACTTCAGATCAGCCTGCGGCCTTCGGCGATCCGACGCACGTACTACAACACGCAAGCTCGAGTCGTCCGCTATGTTGACAATGTCCGGCCTGTGCTTGAAGTGCAGGCTGCTCTGCGCGGGATCAAACGCAATATCAATCCCGCCGAGCCCGGACCAAGCAAGCAGCAGAAAGAACGCAAGAACGACACAACACAACAGCCCGAGCAGAAGCAGGATCGCAATTACAGCCAGACAGGGGAGAAACTTATTCTGGCCGGCGATCCGCTGGGTCCGTCTAATCGCGATCTGCCTGTAGTGTCGGTGACCACGTACAGGAGGTTCGTATGAACTGCGCCACTCACAGCGATCAAGCTGCAGTGGCTTTCTGCCGCACCTGCGGCAAGCCACTTTGTAACCAGTGCACCCGCGACGTCCGCGGAGTGATTTACTGCGAATCGTGCCTCGCGGCACGCATGGAGGGCGCCGCGTCGGCGCCAGGGACACCGTATGTTCCGCCTCCTCCGCCTCCACCCAACGTGTATCCACCAATCGGAGGGCCGGGTGCCTACGTCCCGCCTCCACCGGTCTATACAGGCCCGAATCCGACGGTCGCGGGGATTCTCGGAGCTATCCCGCTGGGCCTTGGCGCCGTCTACTGCGGGCAATACGTCAAAGGCCTCGTTTACCTCGGAATCGCTGTACTGACCATCGTTGTTCAATCCCAAAACATACCGGGGATGGCGCACGCTGCGATAGGGCTCTTCATGGGGTTTTTCTGGGTCTATCAGATCATCGACTCAGTACGTACCGCGCGGGCAATTCAGCTCGGCACCCCCGCGCCTGACCCCTTCGGGTTAGTGTCGATGTTTGGCGGGAGCAGCACGGGCGCGGTTGGCACCTCTGCGAGTGGCGTCATTCCGCAAGGTAACACCACCAAAATTCCGACGGCGGCAGTCATTTTGATCGTTTTAGGCGTGCTGTTCCTGATCAACACGGCGTTTGACTTCAGCCTGCACCGCTTTTGGCCTCTAGTCCTGATCGTTCTGGGCGTGTATCTCTTTGCTAAAAACTGGGGCCTGCTGGGCAACTATCGGCCTGGCTGCGTTTGCGAACGTTGCCGCACGCGCAGACTCATGGGACCAGCCATGCTGGTCACTATCGGCATCATGTTTCTGCTCCACAGCGTTTCTGAGGTGGGAATCGACAAAACCTGGCCGGCGATCTTGCTGGTCATTGGCGTAGTCAAACTCATGCAGAGCAACGCGTCTTACGACGGACACGTGGGCCCGTTGCCGCCCGGACCGGACGACTGGCCGCCAACGCCTCCACCACCGAGCGTGCCAAACCAGAATACGCCGCAGAATCCGCCAGGGGCGCAAAGCATCGATCCCTCGTCTGGGGAGGTGAAAAATGTCTAACCCAGTAGCGACGCCTCCACCGCCACAGTTCTCTCCATTGCCACCGCTGCCGCCGCCGCGTCACCGCTCGTTTGCCGGGCCGTTCGTACTGATCGTGATTGGCACGATCTTCCTGCTGACCACGATGCGCGTGCTGTCGGTGGGCAAGCTCGCTCACCTGTTCGCCAGTTACTGGCCGTTACTGCTCATCCTGTGGGGAGTGATCAAGATCGTTGAGCATCAACGTGCACAGCGCGGAGGCTACCGGTCATCCGGCATCGGCGCCGGCGGAGTCTTGCTTATCGTCATGATCGTCGTGTTCGGCTTGATTGCAAGCCAACTGCAGCGCGTGAACTGGTCCGGGCTGCGTGACGAGATCAATGTCGACGACGGTGATTTCCCGAACATCTTTGGGGAGACTTTCAATTACGACGACCATCTCGAGCAGAATTTCCCGGCTGATGCCAGCCTGAAAGTCATCGACAGTCATGGCGCGGTGAGCGTGCATGCATCGGATGACAACAAAATCACGGTAGTTGTGCGCAAGCGTGTTGGCGCGGAAAATCAGAGCGACGCCGACAAATACAACAGCGAAACTAAGCCGACCATCACCACGATTGGCGGACTCGTCACCCTCAACGCAAATGTGGAGGCTGCGGGGGATCATCCGGTGGAAACCGACATGGATATTTCCGTGCCGCGAAAAGCGCCGGTCACGATCACTTCGCGCCGGGGTGATGTGAATGTCAGCGGGCGAAGCGGCAACATCGATCTTGCCGCGCAGCACGGTGACACCTCGGTCGACGACGTCACAGCCAACGTCAAGGTCAGTCAGGAAAAAGGCTCGGTGAAAGTCGAACGGGTCACGGGAGATGTGCAGGTGGGCGGGCGTGTTAGCGATGTGACCGTGGCCGACGTGAAGGGCTCGGTACAACTGGATGGCGAATTCCAGGAGAGCGTGAAGCTGGAGCGCATCGCGAAGACCGTCACCTTCAAGTCCTCGCGAACCGATATGGAGTTCTCACGGCTGGGCGGTTCTCTCGATCTCAACTCCGACGAACTCCATGCGGATGAGGTTGCAGGCCCGGTGCGTCTGACGACTCGCTCCAAGAACATCCGGCTGGAGGCCGTCTCAGGGGATGTGCGGCTCAAAGACGACAACGGCACCGTCGAACTGATCATGCATTCGCTGGGCAATGTGCAGATCGATAACCGGAACGGCGACGTGCAACTGGCTGTGCCGGAGAAGTCCGGCTTCCGCCTGGATGCGCGCACTCGCGGCGGCGAAATTCAGTCGGACTTTCCAGAGCTAAAGGTCAGCAACGACGAGCATGAGGCCAAAGCAACCGGAAGCGTGGGGAACGGGTCATCCCATATCGTGATCACCAACGAGCACGAGGGCATCGAGATTCGCAAGGCGTCTGCCGCACCGCCGACGCCGCCCACGCCCCCAAATCCGGCCAAGCCCGCCAAGGCGCTGCCGGAGCCAAAAGGTAAAGTTGAGCCGACGGAGAACTAGAAAGCTCGCGTAGGGACAGCCGCCTCGGCTGTCCCGCGCAGCATGTCCTGAGCTTGTCGAAGGGGCGAAGCCAAGCGCCTGAATCACGGGCTAACCATCCAGTCGATGTTGCACCAGCCCCTCAACCCTCGCGAGAACATCATCCTCACTCATCGACGTGGAGTCGATCACGACAGCATCTCCCGCTGCAACCAGCGGCGACGCGGCCCTGGTTCGATGGCGGCGGTCGCGCTCCCGCAAATCGGCCGCGACGTTCGCCGCCACCTCCCCGGAAATCCTCTGTTGCGTCATGCGCCGCTGCTCGCGGATGACCGGGTCGGCGTCGAGGAAGACTTTCAGATCCGCGTCAGGAAAAACCTTCGTCCCGATGTCGCGGCCTTCCATGACAACTCCGCCACCGGCGCCCATGGCACGCTGGTGAGACACCATCCATTCCCTGACTTTTGGGTGTACCGAGATGCGCGAAGCTCCCTCGGTGACATCGCGCTCTCGAATGCGGGCGGATACATCCTTCCCGTCGAGTAGCGTGCGATTTCCGTTGATGGTCGGCTCCAGCTGAATTCGTGAAGCGTCCGCGAGCTTCACCAGTGCAACTTCATCATCGAACGAAGCGTCTTTGTCGATGGCTTTCAGCGCGAGCGCGCGGTACATCGCGCCACTCTCGAGGTTGACGTAACCCAACTTGCGCGCGAGCCGCGCCGCAATGGTGCTCTTTCCCGCGCCAGCCGGCCCGTCGATGGCAATGATCAGTTTGCGAAGATGTTGATCGGAGGAGTGCTCGTTCATTTTGTAGCAAGATTGTACACGGGGAAGTCGGTGCTCATGTGGGGACGCGCTTGTGTGGCGACGGACGCATTCGTCCGTCCCGCGATGGCGAAGCCGAGCGGAAGCTTCCAATGCGTCGCTGGTGATTAACGCCCACTGCGTAAGATCTGCCATAAGTCCGCTTCCCGCACCCGCTCGGCAGTCCACCCCATCTCACGCAGCTTGCGGATGCTCAGAGAATCATGGCGCTTCGCCAACCGCACACCCGCGTGGTCGCGCACAATATCACAGTGATAGAAGTCAGGAATTGGTAGGCCGAGAGCCCGATAAAGAAGAATCTGTCGCGCCGTGGATTTCAGCAAATCAGCTCCGCGCACAACTTCCGTGATGCCCATGGCGGCATCGTCAACGACGACGGCTAACTGATATGCCGGCACATCGTCGCGCCGCCACACGATGAAGTCGCCAACGTCGCGTCCCGCCACCATCCGCTGCGGGCCCAGACGCAAGTCGTCAAAACAGATTTCCTCCCCATCCGGAATCCGAAATCGCCAATTGAATCCGGCAGGCTCATCGGTCCGTGTGGCGACGGACGCCTCGTCCGTCCCGCGACGGCGAAGCCGAGCGGCCCCAGGCAAGGAACTGGCCGACCGGCACTTACCAGAATAGATAGGCTCATCATCGCCATCATTCGGCGCCCCGACTGCCAGCGCCACATCCTTGCGTGAACAACTACACGGATAGATCGCCGCAGTCTCCCGCAACCGCTTCCACGCCTGCAAATAGAGGTTCCGCCGCTCGCTCTGCGTATACGGAGCAAACGGCCCTCCGCAATCCGGCCCTTCCTGCCAGGAAATTCCCAGCCAGTTCAGGTCCTCGATCGTCGCAGCGACGAATTCAGCGCGGCAGCGCTGCGGATCCAAATCCTCATTTCGCAGAATCAGGGTCCCGCGCCGCGCGGCAGCGCGCTGCGAGGCGATCCAGAATGTCCGTGCATGTCCGACGTGGAGCAGGCCAGTGGGCGAAGGCGCCAGGCGCCCGCGATAATTCGTTTGCTCTGGAAAGGAATTGTCCACTTTACGCAAATGCCAAACGCAATGGGGCGGCAATCGATTCCGAGGCTGCGTACTCGATGTGTAACACTCTGCGTGGAATCTCGACCTGCGACTTGGATGAAGCGTGCACCACGAGCGGGCGCATGGCCACAACTCCGCCCTTCGCTACAACACACTCGATCGGAGTGATCCGCTCCGATAAATCATGAATCTGGTCATCACTGAGCACGCCCAGTTCATGCGTCCCAGGCAAGACTCGTAGCGGGCCATTGGCAGAGGTCGAATCGTCAAAATGAATTCGCAGTGCAAGCACCTGAGACAGAGTCGTGGACGGAGCGTGCGCGTAGTTGATACCTTCCTTCACCGACCATGGCCCCCAGCCTTGGAGTTCCTGCCGTTCGCGCAGTGGGAGGGCGGTGTCTTGATGCCAGACCACAAGCCAATTAGCCGCAAGCGTCTTCTCAAATAGCGTCGCGCGAAACGGAATTGCGTCCGCACCCATAACCTCTCGGACAACATTGATTAGTTGCGGACAGCGCCCAAGCTTCGCGACGGGCCTGAGGCCGAGCACATGCCGCGCACCTGCCCGACTGCGATGCGGAGAAAAACACTCTATCCCTTCCAACGCACGTTCAATAAATTCCGGGGTGAAAACATCGTGAAAAAGCGCGAAACCCGTTGCCTCGATTTCGGCCGGTGTACTCACTGGGCTGCGCTCCGCGGCGTCGCCACGACTTTCTCAGGCGTAATCTGCACCATCGATTTCCCGCCAACGTGTACGAAGCTCAATTCCCGCGCCGCCAGCAACGCGTTCACCGCCTCTTTCACCTTCGAGCGGGCGATGAATTTCCCGAAGAATGTTTCTAGTTCTGCCGGCTCGACCGCGATGACGCAATCTAAATATTTCGAGACCAATGCGGAAAGCGCTTCAGGCAGCGACAGCCCGACGCCCTCTTTCACGCCATCCGGCGCCCAGCGATACAGCAGGTCCCACACCGACCCTTCGCTGGCCTTATAGTCGACGCGCGTGATGCGCAGCTTCGACCACAACTCTGCCAGAGCCTTATCGAGCGCCGCCAGTGACACGCTCCCACCCAGTGCGTCCACCAGCTTCTGCTTCGACATCGCCCCCTCACGCTGAAGCAGTGCAAAGGCGTCGCAGGCGAGCGCGGAGTATGCGGATCGGGAGCCTGCCCGTGGCGCCTGTTTGGGATTCCGCTCGCCAGTGAGCGCGTAGAAATAAGGAAACACCGAGGCCGCGATCAGGAATCCGTTATTTTCCTCAAGAAGATTTGCCTCGAACACAGTCTTCTCGCGGAGCAAGCGCACCATCAATTCGGTGGCTTGGGCCGCGCGCGGATCCTTAAACGCATGCTGCCACTCCGGAAGGCGGTCCTCCGATCCTGCAAATGCGCCGATGAACGTCGGCACCAGCAGAGCAGGCCGCTGCGGATACATCAGGCAGAATCCCACATCCTCCAGGAACGCGCGCGCCGCCTCGATCGTCCGGATGGGCTTACCATCCAGCCGCCATTTCTCGTGGCGCAGTTGTAGGAGTTCGAGATCCGTCATAGGGTAATTCGATTATAAAGAAGACGCCTTGATCTGAACTCACTTGTATACTGCGTCCCTATGAAGCAACGATCTGCACTCGTGCTGATCCTGCTGTCGACGGTATCGATAGTCTGTTATGCGGGCCCCCCGGACAGTGCCGAGGCCGAGGTTCGCAAGACGCTCTCCGATTTCATCCAGGCATTCGATAATCTCGAGTGGGACCATTTTTGCGCTGCTTTTTCCGACGATGCCACCGTCTTCTACCCGCGCGAGTTCCCGAACCGTGTCGACGGACGCCGGGAATTTGAGAGGACCTTTCAGAAGGTATTCGATCGCATTCGAGCGGGCCGAACTCAGGGACCTTACATGGACATCCAGCCGCGGGATTTACGTCTTCAAATCGCGGGGAACATAGCCATTGTTACCTTTCATCTCGACGATCGTCCCGGATTTTTAAATCGACGCACGATCGTGTGGCAGAAGCAGCCATCCGGATGGAAGATCATTCACCTGCACGCATCTGAGGTGGCAACGCAGGCGAGGTAATCAGATTCGTTTGAACGCCCTTTGAATGTCCTTCAGGGAGTACCGCAGCACCACCGGTCTTCCATGCGGGCACGACATTGGGTGATCGGTTTTCGCGAGTTCGGCCAGCAGCCATTCTATTTTGTTTTGCTCCAGCGGCATGTTGACCTTGATGGCCGCATGGCACGCGATCGAGGCGGCGATGCGCGTGCGAATCTTTTCCAGGTTCAGCGACTGCTCTTCGCTGGAGAATTGATCGAGCAGTTCGTGAAGCATGTGTTCGACCGCCGCGGCCTCCACTCCCGCCGGAGCGACCTTGATGGCGACACTGCGCGCGCCGAATGGTTCGGCCTCGAAACCGTTGCGCGCGAGTTCGTCGGAGATTTCGCGGAAGACTGCCTGCTGCGCCGGCGACAACTCCAGCACGATCGGCATGAGCAGGCGCTGGCTCTCGACTCTCATGGCCGCCCGCTGCTTCAGCACGCGCTCGAAAAGTACACGCTCGTGAGCCACGTGCTGGTCCACGATCCACAAGCCGTCTTCGTTCACCGCCAGAATGAAGGAATTGCGAATTTGTCCCAGCGGCTTGAGCGTACCTAGCGCTGAGAGCGTAGGCTCCTCTTCGTTGACGTCGAGGGCAGGAGAACATCCGTGGTCAGGAACCGCGTCGAACTGCTGGCGAGGAAGAGTCGCGGCGAAGTTGGGATCGAGCGGAGCAGACTCCAATCCGCGGGCAACAGGGATCGCGGCATTCGCTTCGACAGCGATGCCGCCTTCGAACTGAAAATGCGCCGAAGTCGGTGGCACCATCGGCACCTGCAGTGTGAAATCACCATCGGCTCCGGGTTCGCCGTGTCCAGCTGCCTGAAGGTGAAATCCGGACTGCGAGAGCCCGTCTTCCGACGGAGGCCATGCTGCGCCAGGCGTCAAGGCTCCCGGCGTAAGTGCCTGACTGGCCGTGGCGTGGGCGCGAATCTCCGCCACAAACTGCGGCACGGGGCGCGCCTTCATCAATGCGGCTCGCACGGAGTCGCGCACGAAATCGTGCATCGCGGACTGCTGTCGGAAACGAACCTCTGTCTTCGACGGATGCACATTGACGTCGACTTCCGCCGCCGGCAGTTCCAGAAACAACAGCACGACCGGGTACACCGTCGGCGGAATGATGTTCCGGTACGCCTCGGTGATTGCATGCTGAACCAGGCGGTCACGGATGAGCCGCCCGTTGACAAAGACGAAAATCGAATTCCGGTTCAGCTTCTGAATCTCGGGCTTGGAGACGAAGCCGTGAACGCGCATCTCGCCGGGATCTTTTGGCGTCGCGTCCTCGCCGTCCTCCTCTGCTTCCTTCCGCCGCCACGGCGCAGGTTGCGGGAGTCCCACGTGTTCGAGAGCCTGCCGCGCGGCCACGGGGATCAACTGGTCAAGCGTCTCCTTGCCAAACACCTGATACACGCGCTCGCTGTGTCCCGCTACCGGAGGCGCCACCACCATGGCGTTCGTAGAGGAATGCAGTTCAAAATGCTTGTCAGGATGCGCCAGCGCGTAATGCGTAACCAGCGATGCGATGTGGGAGAGTTCGGTCGACTCCGCTTTGAGAAATTTTTTCCGGGCGGGAACGTTAAAGAAAAGATCGCGGACGGTGATTGAAGTCCCCAGCGGTAGTCCGGCTTCCTCCACGCGAGCTATTCTCCCGCCGTTGATCTCGATCACCGTACCCGCAGGCTCATCCGCCGCCCGGGTCTCCAGGCGAAGGCGCGACACTGAGGCGATCGAAGGCAGCGCCTCACCGCGGAACCCGAGAGTCGCGACGCTCAACAAGTCTTCGGCATTCTTGATTTTGGAAGTCGCATGGCGCTCGAACGCCAGCATGGCGTCATCGCGCACCATGCCGCAGCCGTTATCGGTGATCTGGATCAGCTTCTTCCCGCCCGCTTCGACGCTGATCTTGATGCGCGTGGCCCCGGCATCCAGCGAGTTCTCGAGCATCTCCTTTACGACGGACGCAGGGCGCTCCACCACCTCGCCGGCGGCGATCTGGTTGGCAACGGTTTCCGAGAGTACGTGGATGCGGCCCATGGGTCAGGGATCAGGGATCAGTGGTCAGTTTCGCAGATGGGATGGAAAAAACAAAGGACGTGACCCAGTCCTAGATCTAGCTCGTTGATTCCACTGTAAGAGAAGGACGCAAATCAGCCGTGTCGCGGTCGGTGCTGAGATTCGAAAGCCATAAAACAGCGAGAAGCGCGCCCAGGTAGCAAACCGAAGCCAGCACTAGAACGATCCGGAATCCAATCATCATGCCAAATATGAGCGCCAATACTGTGCCGATCACGGTGAAAAATCCATTGACGCCCCACGCCCATGATCCCAAAGCCGACGATCGTTGCATTGCCAGGCGAAGTCCGAGAGGGAAAGGCATGCCCAGCACAAATCCAAGGGGTGCAACCAACAGCAGCGCAATCGTGATCCGCCAGAAGATGCCAAGGCCCAGACAGCCGCGGAATACGATAGGCGTGATGACCGCCATGATCGGCACCAGAACGATTGCGCAGAGCAGCGCGCGTTTGAGGGTCCGCTCAGGTTCGTGGCTCCACCCCCCCGCTGCATGCGATCCGATGCCGGTAAATATCAATAGTCCGGCCAGCACGACGGCATACGTGTAGATCGGCTGTCCCAGGAACAAGAGGAAGCGTTGCAGCAGCGCAATTTCCACCATGATGAAGCCAAGTCCAAGCGCCGCGAAATAGCCGAGCCAAGACCAGCGTCCTTCGAGCTGAAGGCCGCGTCGCTTCAGCAATACCAGAGGTAAAAGAATACATAGGGCCGCTACGATAGCCGACTGCACCAGAAGAATGAGCAGCGTGACTTCTGCAATGGGCCGATCCTCCAGCGCCAATCTCGCCCCCATCGGTTGTTTTTGCGAAAACAGATCGACGATCGTGTTCCATCGGATTCTGGACCAACGGGTGTGCTGGTTGAAAAATGGTTTGTCGTCGGTGGCGGGGGCAAGCTGTGAATCATTCTGTCGAAATACCTCTTCCAGTTGTGGCGCGCTGACGATCTGTGCACAGAGACTATTGGCCGGCTTTTCGTCCGGCGAGTAGAGAATCTTTACGCTGGGCGCAGCTTGCGCCGCATCAGGCTTCGTATTCAGAGTGTCACGAATCTGCTTCAGCTCTCCAGGAAGAAATTCACTCCTCTTCAACAGGAAGCCTGCCAGGAAGGACAATCGCCCCGGCGACTCCATCCCGCCCGCTTGGCTGAATGCGAAAACATGATTTTCGATCGACCCCATTCCTCGCTGTGCAAACACCTCCCGCGCCGTCGAAACCAGCCTGGGAATCTGAAACTCCGGCCGCGTGAAGAAAATGGCGCCATCCGGAGTGAGGTGGTCCAGGTAATCTTCAAACGCTTCGCGAGTCAACACATAGCTTTCCGCCAGGCTTAGAGCGCCGGATGCGACTGCTGCATTGCTGATCGTGTGGACCGAAATGATCGCGTCGTATTTCTCTTTCGATCGCCGCACAAAACTACGCCCCTCATCGTTGACCAGCTGTACTTCAGGCTGGTGGTAGAGATTTCCCCAAAAATCGTTCATCCGGCGTGCGACGATGTCATTGATGATCGAATTGATTTCGACCGCAGTAATCGAACTCGCGTGGGCTTTCAATCCGGCCAGTACCTGATCACCACCACCGGAACCGATGATCAGAATCTTGGGATTCGTTTTCCCAGCATAGGCGATCATCGAGAGCAGCTCTACCTGGTCGGGATGCTCTGCCAGAACTTTCCGAACGTCCGGCCTAAGATCGCTGATGCCTGTGGCGGCCGTCCCAGAATCAATGAGCATCAATCTTGCTGCGGGATCTTTACCCTCCGGCGGATACTCCACAACCTGTACGAACGACAATGTATTCCAGGCGGAATAGATGGAGTGGATGCTTCTCCGGCTCTTGTTCGCACTTACATGAATACGGATGACCCTTTCTCCATAAAAGCTCGCTGCCAACAGCACCACAGAAACCAATGCGGCGGTCGTTGCAAGAACACGCCGGGAACTCCAGGCAAAACACGCCGCCGACAACGCTCCTACGAACGCCGTCAGCAGCACGCTTCCGCTTCCACCGAATCTTGGAATCACCAGCGTGATCAGCGCACAGCCAACGCCCGCTCCTAGCAAATCGTATGCATAGAGCCGGTTAATCTGTTTCGATCCACGCGTCAAGAGCAGTGAGATCGCCAGTCCGGAGCAAAAGAAGGGCAGCGCTACCAGTAGCAAATACGCCGGCATGTAGAAAAGCTGGCGGTGATCGACGGCCACCGAAAAGGGATCGAATGGAATCCATTGCATGAGCCGAAAACTGAATATCACGCAGACAGCAAACGCGAGTGCACAAAAGGCCAGCGCACGGTCCAGATCCTGCCTTTCTCGCAGTCCTGTCCACAGCGCGAGCATCACGCCCGACGCACCGAAACCAAGGAGGGCCGTCGAGATCACCAGAAACCCGAAGTGATACCACAACGACACAGAAAGTACGCGAGTCAGCGCAAGCTCCAGGAGAAGCGTGGCCAGAGAAAGCAGGAATAACCCTGCAAAATGCCGCGTCTGAACTTGTCCGGAGTCCGCCGAAGAAGGAAGTGGCAAGGGTCCCTCCTTGCAATTCGGCAGTCATGGTAGCACGGGGACAACCGTCCTCTGGCCTGGCAATCACAAAGCTGAAGTCCGAAAAGTTGAAACGCTCCGCCTGCCGGATGCACTATCCTCCAACAGCCTCGGGAGGACCCATGAATCGTTACTGGTCTGCTTTGCTGGTTGCTCTGGCAATTGTTCTCATTCTCGCTTGCCCCCACAATCCACCCAACTACCCGACCGGCGCGATTGAACTGCACTACTACGCCGCAGGGCCGTGGCCCGTCACCTCAAGCGAGAGTGCGACTCCGTGCGATTCTCAAGGCCATAAGTGCGTATTCTTCTATCCCAGCAACCTGGGCGCGAATGGATTCCTCCACCCGATCCTCACCTGGGGAAATGGCAGCTTTGGCACCCCCAAGCAGGCCGAGTACTTCCTACGGCATATGGCTTCATGGGGGTTCGTCATTGTGGCCAGCGAAGATCCGATGACTGGGCCCGGGCAAACCATTCTGGACGCCGCGAAGTACATGGTCGCCGCCAACTCCGATTCCACCAGCCCGTTCTTTCACAAACTCAACGTCAACCAGGTCGGTGCCTTCGGACATTCCCAGGGAGCGACCGGAGCCGTCAACGCTCTGCTCAAGTCCAACGGTCTGATCAAGACCGTGTTGCCCATCGAACTCCCGGCTCAGATCTACGGCAATTCCACCAACTTCTTCAACCCCGCCAACCTGACGGGCTCGATCTTCTTCGTCGACGGCTCCGCCGATTTCGTCTCGCCTCCTCTGCAGGGAAACAACGTCACCGGACTGCAGTCGATCGACGCCTACTACCAGGCGGTGCCTAACTCCGTCGCGAAGGCCAAGGGCACGTTGATCGGGCCAAGCCACAACGATCTTGGCGGGCAGCCCGACTGCTCGCAAGCGCCCTTTCCCTGCGTCAACGGCGTCTACGGATACCTGGGATATCCCACCGCGTGGTTCATGGATCGTCTTCAGGGCGACACCTACGCCCACGGGGCCTTCGTCAACTCCACCGGCGAAATGTTTTCCGAGACCACCAATTGGCAATACGTGGCCAGCAATATCCCGTAGCGGCCCGATCCAGCAAATTTATTCCACTCCCCTTGCTAACCGAGAGGAGCGGAGTTTAGTCTAACTCGGTAACCGAGAGGAGACCGAAGTGAGCAAGCCTTCCGATCTGGTCCAGGGAACACTGGACATGCTGGTCCTGAAAATCCTGGCGCTGGAACCGCACAACGGGTGGGCCATCAGCCAGCGCCTGCAACAGATCTCCAGCGATGTTCTGGGAGTCAGCGACGGGTCGCTGTATCCTGCGCTCCACAAACTGGAACGGCGCGGTTGGATTACCGCTCAGTGGAAGTCGAGTGGAAACAATCGTCGCGCAAAATTCTATTCCCTGACGCGGCTCGGGCGGAAGCAATTGGAAAAAGAGACGGCAAACTGGAACCGGATCTCGACGGCGATCTCCGGCATTGTAAAGCTCAAGGAGGCGTGAACATGAGCTTCGAACGATGGTTTTATACGCTCCCTTTGCGTTGGCGCCAGTGGTTTCGCGGCAAGCAGGTGGATCAGGAGTTAAGAGACGAACTGCGCGACCACCTTGAGCACCAAATCCAGGTGAACCTCGAGAAAGGCATGTCGATGGAGGACGCGCGACACGAGGCATCGCGGGCGCTCGGTGGAGTCACGCAAATCGAACAACAGTGCCGCGACGCGCGCGGCCACAGCTTTATCGAAAATGCCATCCAGGACTTGCGTTATGGATTCCGTCAACTCTTTCGCAGTCCGGGATTTTCTATTCTCACCATTCTGTGCCTGACTCTGGGCATCGGCGCGAACGCTGCAGTGTTCAGTTGGGTGGAAGGAATCTTATTTCGCCCCTACCCGGCGGTCGCTCATCAGGAACAGTTGCTCGCTCTGGGAGGAACGGCTCGTGGAGTGCCTGGAGGCGAGCCAACTTCGTGGCCGGATTTCCTCGATCTGCAGAGAAACTGCACTCTGTGCGACGCGGTCTTCGTGACCAAAATTACCGGCACCACGCTCAGCATCGGCGACCACGCCGAGGTCGCCACCGGCAGCATCGTCTCAGCGAATTATTTCGACGCGATCGGCGTCCATCCCATTCTTGGGCGCGGCTTCGAACCCGGCGAAGATGTCGGCAGCAATTCCCATCCCCTCGTGGTGATCAGCTATGACCTCTGGCAGAAGCGGTTCAAAGGGGACCCGCAAATCGTCGGCAAGATGCAGCGGCTCAACAATGTCCCGCACACCATCATTGGAGTAATGCCCGAAGGCTTTTATGGAACTTTCGTGGGCTGGGCGATGAATTTCTGGGTCCCAGCCTCGATGGAAGAAACGTTCGAAAGCGGCGGATACAAACTCGAAGACCGCGGAGCGCGCTGGATCGAAGGTTATGTGCGGCTCAAGCCCGGGGTTAGTCGCGCGCAGGCACAAGATGAAGTCTCCGCGATTGCTACCCGGCTGGAGGCCAACTACCCAGCCACCAACCGGGGACGCAATCTCAAGCTATGGCCGCTGTGGCAAACACCCTTCAACAATGCGCATACGCTGCTGCCCACGCTCCAGATCATGACGGCGGTCGTGGCATTTGTTCTTCTCATCGCCTGCGCGAATGTCGGAAACCTGCTGCTCGTAAGATCATTCGCCCGACGCCATGAAATGAGCGTCCGCATGGCCATTGGCGCCAACGGTGGACGCCTGTTAAAGCAGCTTCTCACGGAAGGCCTGATCCTTGCCGCGCTCGGTGCGGCCGGAGGACTCCTGGTGGCGTATTGGTGCCGGCATGCCCTCGCGTTGCTGTTCCCGCGACGCTCGGGAACGATGATGTACCTTCCCGGCCAAATCGATTGGCATGTCATGCTGCTCAGCACCGGCATTTGCGTTTTGGCCACGTTGGTGCTCGGGTTGGTTCCCGCATTTCAGGCGCGCGGCATCGATCTTGCCGGAGCTTTGAAGGCGGAATCTTCGAATGTAACCATGGCTCGCAGAAGGGCGTGGATGCGATCCGGCTTAGTCGTCTTTCAGGTTTGCCTGAGTTTTATTTT
>Ga0222749_10000132_pt1 | contig 45650 bp, 32 predicted proteins | sample IncBWH2Mmetat_FD_197234 | JGI IMG/M metagenome (GOLD analysis project Ga0222749, IMG submission 197234) | Metatranscriptome of lab incubated forest soil microbial communities from Barre Woods Harvard Forest LTER site, Petersham... | ecosystem: Environmental > Terrestrial > Soil > Temperate... | reverse complement strand
GGTCACGTCGTATGGCGATCTCGTTGAGACGCACGAATCAAGCGATATCGCTTCACAATTCCTTCTGTATTTGGCTGCACCCAGCTTCCTCCTGGTCTCGGATGGGCTCTTCCTTCTCTTTGGAGTGACGCCTGATGGTGAAGACATGACTCCGCCGGAACTCCGCCAAAGGGTCGAACCAGTAATGTACAGCCGCAGATTGGCTGTCCAGGACCCTAAGGAGTGCCGAGATACATTGCTGCAAGCGGGATTCGAATCCTTGAAGCACGATTCCTGGCTGCGGTGCCCTCCTCATCGGCCAGCTTCCGAGTTGATCGCGCTCTATGACGACGCCTTGTCGAAGTCGGGTCCTCCGGGCACTCCAGAAGATGTCGTTCTGATAGACCCGAGCCAGCCGGTGAACTATTACAACGGACGATGGACGAAGCTGAAGAATCAGACCGGGAGGTTCTTAGGCCGGCGGTCGCAGACATATGGCGCACAGTTGTGGTGCTATCTAGAAGTCAGCAATGGACTCGTAACGCGACTGTTAGATTTTCCGCTATTCGAAACGCACTGGAGAGCCTTCGATGAGGCTTGGCACCTTTTGGAAGCGATGGACGCCGCCTCAGGCCATCCACAAGGTTTTCGCGTTCGGAAGGCGAGTCAAGAGGGCATGGCAGCGATGGATTTGTTTTCTCCAGTTCCAACATGGGCGACTCGCCGGTGGGATGCTGTTGGTCTCAGAACAATGCCCAATTCTTCACTAATGTCATACATATTTCCTGCAACACGGATCGATGCTGAGTGCAGTTTTGCTGCCGAGAGGATGTGGCTTACACGCTTATGACTAATGATGTCCAGAAACAATTCGCCACGATAGATCAAACGGTGATGCAACTTCATGCCGCGCTTCAGGAATACATCGAAGCTGCCTACCACATCTCTGACCCTCAAATGGTAAAGGAAAGAGCCGCACTTCTCCTGGAGCCAGGCGTGATCCATCAGCGCCCGTACCTCGAAAGCACTCCAAGATATGTGTCAGGTCCAAAATATTTCGACATTGAAGGTCTTGATCCCGTTGTCTCATCCTTATTCACTTCGCTTTCGAAATCTGATGGAACAAGACCACTTCTCTACAACCCTCCATATCTTCATCAGGCACAGGCCATCGAGGGAATACTCGTACAGAACAAGAGCCTGATGATCATGACTGGCACCGGATCAGGGAAAACGGAAAGTTTCCTCCTGCCTATCCTGGGAAAGCTTGCTCTTGAAGCGGCGCAGCAGCCGAGTTCGTTTGCAAATCACTCCGCTGTGCGAGCGATGATCCTGTATCCAATGAACGCTCTCGTAAATGATCAACTCGGACGTCTCAGACTGTTATTTGGGAACAGCCGACTCAGCAAACAATTTGAGACCTGGGCTGGGCGTCCGATTCGCTTTGCTCGTTACACGAGCCGGACGCTCTATCCGGGAGTTCGGGATCCCAAAAAGGACGCCGACCGTCTTTCTCCCATCGGCAAATACTACGTCAAGCATCTTCAGGACTCTCTTGATCCTTCATCACCCAATCACGCTTCTTCCAAGGCGCTCGTAGAAGAACTGAAGAGCCGCGGCAAATGGCCGGCTAAGCCCGACTTGTTGGTTTGGTACGGAAAGCCAAGCAGCAGATGGCAAGATAGCAAAACGAAAGCATTCAAGCGTTGCGTGGCTCTTCCCCACGATCAGGAGTTGTTCACCCGACATGAGGTCCAGGCCGCTCCCCCGGACGTTCTCGTCACAAATTACTCCATGCTGGAGTACATGCTCATGCGACCGCTCGAGCGACCCATCTTTGACCATACCCGCGAATGGCTGAGCGCAAACCCAAGGGAATCATTCTTACTTGTTATCGACGAAGCCCACTTGTATCGCGGCGCCCAGGGGTCCGAAGTCGCGTTGCTTATCAGGAGACTGCGGCAACGCCTTGGAATCGAACCCGATCGGCTTCAGATCATTTGCACTACCGCAAGCTTTCACGATCACAAATATGCACCTTTTTTCGGCGCTCAACTCACCGGCAAACAGGCCGATGACTTTTGCTCGATTAAAGGCGACCTCGATTTAAGAAAACCCGCCCACGTGGCCACTCAGGCAGATGCGAACTTTCTGGCTGGCTTGGATTTGACAAAACTCGATTCAGAACTAGCCTCCGATCGCGATGAGGTACTGTCCGCATTCTGTCATGCTTTCGGAAAAGCCTTCGATTCCTCTCAGTGGCAGCTGTCGCTTTTCGAAGCTTTGTCCGGTTATCCACCGTTGAACCTGCTCGTGAATCAGACGATGAAACAAGCATTGCCTGTCACAAGCTTGGGCGAGGAGATATTCCAAGATTCCCCTCAAGTCGCTGCAAGAGCTTTGACTGCTCTAACCCGACTTGGCAGCTTGGCCCGACGCTCTTTGCATGAGCCTGGCTTGCTGCCTTGTCGCGTGCATTCTTTTTACCGCGGTCTGCCAGGCCTCTGGGTATGCATGGATCCGAATTGTACGGCTTCAGAGCAGGTTGCGACCCGGCCTGTCGGTCGCATGTTCGCGCAGCCGAGAGATCTGTGCGATTGCGGCTCGCGCGTTCTCGAACTATACACATGCCGCAGTTGCGGAACCGCGTATGCGCGTGCCTATACGGACGACGTTCAGGTACCGACTTTCCTTTGGGGTGAGGCCGGGACAATTGTCAGATCAGCGAGCGGAGAGAAGAAGGAGCTTGAGCCTATTGACCTGCTCTTGGAGGAGCCGGTCTTCGGCCTTGTCGAGCCCGCTGACTACGATCTGGTCACGGGAAGACTGAATCCCAAGAATCCGAGCCCTCGCGTGCGGACCGTATTTCTCCGAAAAGACCGATCGATACCGTACAAAGACGACGCTGACCAGAGCGCAAAAGCCGATTCAAAGCCTGGCGAGTTCAAACCTTGCGCCGTCTGCGATCAAACCGCCTCGTTTGGAAGGAGTTCGGTTCAGGATCATCAAACAAAGGGTGACCAGCCCTTCCAGGCTCTCATTACGAAGCAATTGCAAATTCAGCCGCCCAGCAATGTACCCTCCACTCGTCTGGCCCCGCTTCGCGGTCGCAAGGTGTTGATTTTTTCCGACTCACGTCAAACCGCCGCACGGCTGGCACCGAATCTTCAGAAGTACTCGACACAAGATGCGTTGCGGCCCCTTATTTGCGCTGGTTACCAAGTCCTGCAGCAACAAACATCGATTCGAAAGCTACTGTCGCTGCAAGATCTTTATCTTGCAGTGCTCATCAGTTCCAAGCAATTAGGAGTCCGCCTGAGACCGGAACTACGCGCAGGTGAGGACTTCGTAGAAGACGTGACTGTTGAACAGGCACTCAAACAACGGGCTCTAGCGGATTCGGAAAGAATGTTGGAATTGTTTACGGAGGTCGGCCGATCTACTCCACCAGAGTCGTTACTCTCAGCCATAATTGATACTCTTTTTCACCGCTACTACGGAATGGAAGCACTCGCTCTTGCTTCAATCATCGAACGCGACAAGTTTTCGGACAAGATAGCGGACCTTCCATCGCTTCCCGACGTCGCCGAATCTGGCGAACAGAAAATGGCCGTTGCGCGCATTTGGCTGCGACAGTGGCAAAAAAATGGTTTCTTGCTGAATGGCATGCCGCAAGCATGGCGGCAGACACGAATCAAACCCCACACCGGTACCTTCGCGGGGATGCGATCGGTGTTATCGACGAAACCAGCCCGGACCGAGTTCGATAGGAATTGGCTGCCCAAGCTACGCGAATGGTTCTGCAATCCGATTCCTGGAGGCAGGTTCTGGTTGAATGGCGGTAACCTGACCCTCGCAATAGGAGGAGAATGGGCGTACTGCGTGACATGCCAGACTGCTCAACGGCCGTTCCCACAACGGACCGTTTGCATAAACTGCAGTCGCGATACCGTGCATATTATCGACCCAAACAGTGACCCTGTGTTTTCCGCTCGAAAAGGGTACTACCGGTCGACGACGGTTGCCGCAATGTCTGACCCACCCACGCCACCGATGTCTCTGATTGCAGCCGAGCACACCGCCCAACTGAACGCTGCACAAGCCAAAGATGTGTTCTCTAAAGCTGAGGAATTCGAACTGTTATTTCAAGATGTTGACCTGGGCCCGGACGAGAAGGGCCACGAGCGTCCGTCGATCGACGTCCTATCCTGTACCACGACAATGGAAGTCGGGATCGACATCGGAACACTTTCAGGCGTGTCACTCCGAAACATGCCCCCTGCCAGGGCCAATTACCAACAACGTGCCGGCCGAGCTGGCCGCCGTGGGAATGCAGTGGCTACAGTCACTGCATTCGGAAGCGCCGACAGCCACGACGAGCACTATTTTGCGAGTCCAGACCAAATGATCCGGGGTGCCGTCAATGACCCGAAACTGAACCTTGATAATTATGAAATCGCCCGTCGACACGTAACTGCCTTCTTGCTCCAGCGCTATCACCAGGTTCGATTACCTCACATTGCTCCTGCGGATCAGCCTCACCTCTTCGCCGTCCTCGGCAGTGTTGCGGATTTCAAGAACTCAGAATCTCTGCTGAACAGAGAGGACCTCAATCAGTGGCTAACGGAAAATGAAGACGCATTGCGAGATGAGATCTCTGCATGGATACCGACACAGATTTCTGCGGAGGATCGTAACCGCCTTTTGGATTCGCTTGTTTCCGAAACCATGAAACAGCTTGATGCGGCAATTGAATGGGGCACGATCGAACAGCCGCAAACCAATGCAACAGACGAAGCCACGGAAATACCCGCGGAGCCGGATGAGGAAGTCCCACAGGCGGATCCCATTCAGGCGAATCTTCTGGACAGGCTTTTGTATAAAGGTGTTCTCCCCCGTTACGCCTTTCCTACCGACGTAGCAACCTTCTATGTCTTTGACAAGGAGAAGTCTTCCAGTTTTCGGCCAGAATTCTTGTTCTCTCCTTCGCAGGGTTTGCCGGTTGCCCTGTCACAATATGCTCCGGGAAAAGAGATATGGATCGCGGGAAAGCAATACACTTCCGGCGCGATTTATTCGCCCATGAAGAAAGAGCGATATGAGGCCTGGGAGAACAGACGCCTCTACTATGAGTGCTCCGTGTGCAAATACGCTAAGAGCGTTGAAAGGAAGGACGGTGAGCGAGGTGAACGCCTGGATTGCCCGGCGTGTGGCGAAGCCCAGACCTTTGGCGATGCGAGATACTGGCTTCGGCCACCGGGGTTTGCCCACCCGGTCTTTTTGGATGAGGAAACCTCACCCGACGATATGCCTGCCCGGAGTTATGCGACCAGAGCGAAGCTGGTAGCCCCGACCCCACCTGAAGACGCACCCTGGATCGTGGTCAACGACAAGCTGAAAGTGCACCATTTGAAGCAGCACCTCTTGGTTACCAATCGCGGTCCCGCCAACGATGGCTACGACTATTGCACGAGATGTGGGCGCATTGAACCTTCCGTATTACCGACATCTCAACTCGGAGCAGCGCACAAGAAGCCGTATCCAGACGAACGTCATCCCAACTGCGAAGGTGCGACCACCCGCGGAATAGTTCTTGGAACAGACTTCATCACCGACATCCTCCTTATCTCGCTCACGGTCGAAGAGCCAATTTTGCTGTCCCCATCCTTTCTTGCTACGGACATAGCCCTTCGTACGGTCAGTGAGGCCATTTCAAAGGCTGCTTGCCTGCTTCTGGAGTTGGAGCCGAGTGAGTTGCAAGCGGAATATCGTCCTGCTCTCACGGCGCTCGGAAAGGCCGGCAAACAGATTGAGATCTACGTTTATGACACCCTTCCTGGCGGTGCTGGGTTCGCTCGCCAAATTGGCGCAAGAGCGTTGGAGGTCCTGCAGAAAGCGCTTAGCCTTCTTGAAGGCTGTCCCGACAAGTGCGATCGTTCCTGTTACCACTGTTTACGAAGCTATAAGAACAAGTTCGAACACGAATTGCTGGATCGGAAGGTCGGCGCGGTCTTACTAAATTATCTCTTGAACGATGCAGCGCCCCGTTGGGAGACCAGCCGAATAGAGGCTTCGCGCGATCTCCTATTCAACGATCTAAAGCGACAATCGGTCGAGGGTCTCACAATCCTCAGGCGAGCACCGATAGAAATACCCGGAATAGGGACAATCGAGGCGCCCTTGCTCATCGAAAACACCGTCGGCTTGCGATTGATCGTTGATGTCAGTGGACCTCTTACACCAAAGGAACCAGCCGATGAAGTCTTACGAGAGATGGTCGACTATTCAACAGTTGCGATTAGACCGGTTGAGGAACTGGTCGTCCGCCGCAATCTTCCGCGCGCCACGAGCGATCTGCTCGAGTTGGCCGGCATAACCAATTAGGAAAGAAGGACCAGATGGAGATTCCGGCGGTTTTTACGACTCTGACCCCGACTGAATGGCAGGCACCGCCAGAGTGGATGAATTTTCATTATCTGGTTCGTGCGGAACAGTGCCCTCGTTCTGCGGCGCTTCGGCATGCTACATACTCACAACTGTGGAGCCGAAGGGGGTATCCGGACAAGCCTAGTCTTGCGGCGCTTGTCGGCATGGTAATGCACAGGGCGATTGCGCGAATAATCCGTGCGCTCGCTGACAGCGGCGTCGATTCGTTCCAGGATCCCCGATCCGTTGCAATCTTGAAGAGCTTGGGTGGCTACTCGAAGGCGATTGCGGAATCGGTCGCAGATGTCACTAAGTCTCTTGCCGGCAATCCAAGATTTGAACTCGTGCGGGTCTCATCGTTGGCACGGCTTAACAATCGCGTTTCAGCTATCCGCGAGCAGGTACAGCTACAACTGTCAAGATTGAAGTGGAAGTTGCAGCCCCCTTCCGTCGATCTAGCAGATGATTGGGACTCCGATGCCGTTGCAAACGGCCGACTTCCATTGGAGCAAGGAACACACTTTGAAATTGAATTGCGACATCCTGGGATCAAGTGGCGTGGATTTGCGGATTTGATCGAGCTTCGTGATGGCTTGTGCACAATCGAGGATTTCAAGTCCGGCGAACCCTCGGATAGTCATTTATTGCAACTGCAGATATATGGACTCCTTTGGAGCCACGATGAGGAACTCAATCCGGCGAGAACTGCCATCGACAGATTAGTCATTTGTCACCCCAATGGCGATCGAATCGTTCCGTACAACAAAAAGGACGGCGGCAAGTTAGCTCAAGAATTGCAGGCCAGAACGGATGCTGTCCGCAAAGCAGTAACGGGTCCTAAATCTCAGGCGAAACTCCACGCCGAGCGATGCCCAAAATGCGATGTTCGGCATCTGTGCTCCGACTATTGGACCGGGAACCGACCTGCTAGTGTCGGCGGCGAAAGCGCAGAGAGAGTTCAACTCGATGACGTACAACTTACCCTGCGATCCCGCAAAGGACAGAACACGTGGCAAGCAGAATGCCAATTGTCGAACCACGTACGAATTGGAAGCACAGTATTGTTGCGTTGGACACCAAAGGATTGTGCGGTTCTGGACCAGTTGGTGCCGGGTTCGGAGGTCCGGTTGAGCGGAGCCTTGATATCCTATAGCGAAGACGTGGGGCTGCAAGTCGTTAGCTGTTCAACGGCTACCGATCTAATTCTTCCATAGAATTGAGCGAAGTTGGGATTGCCTGCCGCCCAGCAAACGCGATTCTGAAGGCGCCAGCCTTGCCCAAACAAAGATCAGCTTTAACAACATTGCATTGGAGCAGCGGCGACCAACTTCTTGAGATCAAATGGAAATGAACGGCAGCTCTTGGAAAATGATCAGCTGCATATCCGCGCTTGAGAATGGACTGCAGCTGCTCGGAGACCCTGCCATCCTCTAATCGGCTGTGGAAGGCTTATCACTATTTTTGTTGGTCAAACCAAGGAATCGCCCAAGTTGCTGGCGGCGTCCCACCGCCTGCTTTTGTGCGTCCCTCCTTGAACCTTATCCCGCGCGGCACAGCAGGGGGAGGGATTTCATCGCTCAGGAGGTCACCTTCGACCAACGCTTCTCCTGGAGCGAAGGTTAGCGCGCCGTCGTACCGGCCGGGTAATCCTCCGTACATCTCCTCCATAACCTTTAAAGACCTCTTCTCGTTGACGCGTAACACAATCCGATTGTTAAATTCCGCGAGAACAGTCGGGTGGAGCTTGCCTGGCTGCTGCGTGAGTACAAGCAAGTAGAGGTTTAACTTTTTTCCTTGGTCAGCAAAACGCTGAATTCTCTCAGACACAAGTCTTTTTTGTGGGTCTGTAGTGTCCGGTGGCGCGAACAAGTGAGCCTCATCCATCACGACGACCGTCCCTGTCCAGTTAGATTCCTGTGGATTCTTTATGAATTCAGGTCGTCGTTCCAGACCTAACCGCCACAACTTCTCGAGCGCGCGAGCCGCCGTAATCATCCGCACCTGCTCGTCGTCAGACGAAAGGTCAACAACGACGGCCTTTGAATCGCTCTCAATCAGTGCATCGAGATCCTTTGTGTATTTACTACTCCACCAAACTCGTCGCTTCGAGAGTTCAAGCAAACGCAGTCGATATCTTTCTAACTCGTCCCCAACAGCCACTTCAAAATAACCGTCTTTAATGAAGTCATCGATTGAGTATTCCAGTGCTGTCGCGCCGCTTTTTTGAGCATTAAGCTTTTGGTGGTACTTGATATGTCGATCTAGATGCCGGTATTCGGCGAACTCTTCAGAAGGGGTCAAACGCAGAAAAGCAGCCATCTCTTCTTGAGACAGCCTCCCCCACTGTATTCCCCACGCCTCCGTATCTTGCGACGCGACGAAGATATTGTCGCGTAGCTCGCCCCAGCGCTTCGCAAATGTGTCCTGATTCTTGCTCTTCTCAGCGTCAAGTGTTGTTAGCCATCGGAAGTCAGCATTCGGGTCCAGTATCACTACCCGAGCGCCGGTCCAGGCGATAATCTCTTCTATCAACCGCCGAGCCGCGCTCGTTTTTCCGGAACGGGATTGCCCCACAATTATGGAGTGATTTGCAATGAAGTTCCCGACAGCATTCTGCCTAACTTGAAACGCCGCATCTTTTGGTCCCGCGGGCCACAGGTCCGCGACATCGAATGCCAGCGTCGGAGACGCAGGCGATGCCGGGTTCACTGGCATGGGTGAACTGTCGACCTTGACGTGTGTCGCCATGTTATTTCCTGCCCTTGGTCTTCGGCGTGACAGAAATCGGCAAGACTACTTCTGGACATAGGAATTCCCGGCGCAAAAACTCTTTTCGTTCCTCTTTACTTGGAGCCATATCGTGCTGGCAAACTACATTCAGGACGCTGTGACGAGAAGCCTGCGTTTCAGCAGCGAACGACCAGTACTCCAGGTCATAGGGCGACGAGATTCTTAGTGATGTCGGGCCGACAGGGGTGATGATGGTTGAGTCAAAAATCAAGCGAATGGTGGCCGCCCCTTGACCAGGGAGTTGCGCAGGCGCCCTGAAAGGTAGTTGCGTCATCAATTTCAAGTGGTAAGTCGAGCCCGATCGGAGTTCGTATTCGAATGAGCGGGTTCCCTGAATGGCCATTATCTTGGGCTCAACAACGGTGAGTTTGCCAGACCGCTCCACATATAGGCCAGCTATTCGGTAAAAGACTATGTCATACGTCACATCCAACGGGGTACTACCGAGACTCCGGGTTCGCCATTCGTTCTGGCGCGTGGAGAGTACGAACTGCTGGAAAGCACTCGAATCTTGGTCCTCGGGAGCACTAAGAGCGAGGTCCTCGCCCAGGTGAGCGTAGCTGGGGACCTCCTTACTCTCGCCTGAGTCCTTGTCTTTCTTTGTCGTCTTAAATTTGATTTTCGACTCTAGCAATTCTTCGGAACTCTTATCGTCGGCGAGCGTCTTTACGTAATCGCCAACCCTAAAATAAAAATGCACGACTTCGCCGTCGGTGAATGCGCTGAGCAAGACTCCGCACCGAAGAGGTAGATGCTGACCCTCTGGCTTCCACTCTCCCCCTCGTTGTGTTTGGTGCAGATAAACGACTACAACTGGTAGGTTGCGCAATCTCGCGTCGAGCTTCGCGTTTGTTTCACCGCCTAACGGAAGCAACGATTCGTCTACATATTTCTGCATGTAGCGGAAATGCATCACAGCGCCGCGGGGCAGAGCTAGGGCTTCCACACAGTCTGCAACGTATTCCCGACTTGCACTACTCGACACGAGGTACAGGCAGTCACCCATTGAGACCTCGAACAGCATGGGAGCTATTGCGCAGCACGCTTAGAAAATCCTGGCTTTCGAGTCTGAGCGCGAAATATCGCTCACACAACGCAAGCGAGTACTCATGCTTATCCAATTCAGAACGGCGCGTGCCAACTAGGTCATCCAAAATAATCATTCTGTATCCGAGGTCGTACCCATGCCGGATTGCCGCTTCGACGCAGATGTGCGTATCGACACCTGACACGGCAATATTCTCAATCAACCGGTCTTTTAGCAACTGGGCAAAAGCGGCATTGGAAAATGGGCTGTAGCGATGCTTCACGAATACGGGGTCGCCTTCGTCCGGCGCTATAAATAGCTCCGAACCGAGCGTACCACGGACACAAATGATAGGTTTCCCGTCGCGCACAAGGCGCTCGCGTTGAGAGTCGGACATCTCGTCAAGCTCGTAGACGAGCCGGAAAAACGCGACAAAATTAACAAAGCCACGGACGTTCGGCAAGAATCGTTCAATCCTTCGGGCGACTTCTTCACTCGGGCTAACGTCGCTGCCAAAGCCGGCTAGAGCTCCATTTGGACTGCAAAAATCGTGCTGGACGTCAATAACGAGCAGTGCCGTGCTCTCGCCACGAACCCTGGCAAGAGCATCTTTCTTCCAGTCAAAAGCTATCTTCGTCGTCAGAATGTCACCTTTGCCGTCACTGATTTCGCAACCGGATGCTCCGTATTCTTTGTAAGACTGCAGCGCCTTAGGTCATGGCGGCGATGGTCACGGGATCTGGGATAGATCAATTATCCCCCAAAATGCGACTTGCGGGAATAGCGAGCTCCATTTGCAGCGCGCCTGCGGTTCTGACTCAGACGAGGTTGCGCATCTCGGTAATTTGAGAACTTGATACGTGCGACAAATGATGCAGAACAGCGTAGGCATGGTTTCTGGCCATCAACTCCTGACGAAGAGGGCCGGCAGATTGGTGTGGCAAGGTCACAAGTCTGGTTTTACAAATTAATGGAAGTCATGCGACTGCAGCGCCGCCGCACTGACGGACAGTGACCCGATTATGTGGGCCCTCAAGTGCACAATGTTGTCTTGGTTCTGCACGATCCCTGAAACGAACACAAATCTCTCGTACAGAACCGCAGCCCGATTCTTTTCGTAGAAATCTGGCATCACGATCACGTTAGCGTTTCCGGTCTCATCCTCAAGGGTCATGAAGATCAGCCCGTTCGCCGTTCCTGGGCGCTGTCTGGTGATGACTGATCCCGCGACCGTGGCCTTAGTTCCGTGCGGCATCTCTCTCAATTCTGCCGCTGATTTGATTCCCATGGACTGCATCTCTTTGCGCCGATAAGCCATCGGGTGCGGACCCGTGGTTAAGCCAGTGCCGTGATAATCCGAGACGAGCCGTTCATCGTCGTCCATCATGGACAGCGGAGAGGCACTGTCGGGCTCGGTTATGCTCTCGAGCAATGAGCCGACCCGCCTCCCAGCCCTCTCGACCTGCCACAGAGCGTCCCGCCGATGCATCCGAGCATCGGGGCTGATGTTATTGAGCGCACCGATACGCGCCAACATTGCCAGATTGGCTTTGCTCAGTTCAGGTACTCGGAGCGCCAGATCATCCACAGACCGAAACGGCCCTTGTTTCCTCTGTTCAACCAAAGATTCTGCTGCAAATTGCTGCAACCCTCGTACATAGCGCAATCCAACGCGGAGCATGATCTTGGCACAATCATGTTCAAGAGAACAATCCCACTCCGAGCAGCCGACATCGACCGGCCGAACTCGTAGGCCATGCCGCTGGGCATCCTTCACTAGCGTTGCCGGAGAGTAGAAACCCATGGGCTGGTTGTTGAGGATCGCCGCAGTAAACGCGGCCAAATACCGGACCTTGAGAAAGGCGCTGGCATAGGCAATGAGAGCAAAGCTCGCGGAGTGAGATTCCGGAAAGCCATAACTCGCGAACGAGGAAATAAACTGGACAATCTGGTCCTGAGCCTTGGGCGCAATCCCGTTCCTAGTCATGCCCTCACGCAGCCTGGCTTCAATCTCCAGCATCCGCTGTTGCGAACGCTTGTGGCTGAGCGCACGCCGCAGCTCCTCCGCTTCACCGCCGGTGAAATTGGCGCAAATCATCGCCATGCGTAACAGCTGTTCCTGGAAAAGTGGAACCCCCAAGGTTCGCTTTAGAACCGGCTCCAGCGAAGGATGCGGGTAAGTCACCAGTTCCCTGCCCATCCTGCGTTTGAGATATGGACTGGTCATTTGGCCAGTGATTGGGCCAGGGCGGATCAATGCAACTTGCGTCACCAGGTCATAAAACTTCTTCGGGTTATTTCGAGGGAGCGAAGCCATCTGCGCCCGCGATTCAATTTGAAACATGCCGATGGTGTCGGCATTGCGGATCACATCGTATACATCAGGGCAGTCCTGGGGCAGATGCGCCAGATCGATCTCCTCTCCGTAGTGATCCCGGATAAGGCCAATCGAGTCCTTGAGCACGGCCATCATGCCCAATCCGAGCAAGTCAACTTTGACAATGCCCAGATCGGCGCAATCATCTTTGTCCCACTGCACCACTACCCTGCCCGCCATCGTGGCCGGCTCCAAGGGAACCACGGAATCCAAAGCCCCGGCGCAGACCACCATTCCGCCCGAATGCTGGCTAAGATGACGAGGCAGGTCCTGCACGTTGCGGCAGAGATCGAGGTACTTGGCAATGCGGGTGTTCGTGAGGTCCAGACCGGCGCCGGTGAAGTGGTTTTCAAAAGTATCCTGCGGTCCACGCCACTCCCAGCCGCCGACCATCTTTGAAAGGCGGTCCAATGTTTCGGTATCGAAACCCAAGACCTTGCCGACTTCTCGTGCAGCCAGGCGCCCGCGGTACGTGCAAACGTTGGCAGTCATTGCCGCCCCACGCTGACCATAGCGCTGATAGACATACTGGATGGCCTTTTCCCGTTCATCGCCGCTGGGCAAATCCAGGTCGATGTCTGGCCACTCACCGCGTTCTTCGGACAGAAACCGCTCGAACAGCAGTTCCATTCCCACGGGATCAACCGCAGTGATGCCGAGCGAGTAACAGACCGCGCTGTTTGCGGCCGAACCACGACCCTGAACAAGAATGTCGTTTCCCCGGCAGTAACGGACAATGTCCCAGACAATCAGAAAATAGCCCGCAAGATCGAGCTTTCCAATCAAATGGAGTTCCTTCTCCAACTGGGTCCGCACACGGTCGGTCAGCACTCCATAGCGTTCGCCGGCGCCCTTCATGGTCTGTGCGCGAAGGAAATCAATCTGCGTTCCGCTATCAGGCACCGGATACCTGGGAAACTCATAACCAAGTTTTTCGAGTGAAAACTCAAGGCGGGAAGAAAGCTCACCGGCATTTCCGATGGCTTCAGGAACGTCGGCAAACAGTCGGGCCATCTGTGCGGGCGTCTTGACGTATCGCTCCGCATTGCGGCACAAAAGCCGTCCAGCAGTCTCCAGTCGCTGCTTGTGTCGAATGCACGTGAAAACGTCTAGTACTTCGCGTTCTGCGGCAGTGGCATAAGCCACGCCATTGGTTGCAACCAGAGGCAGTTTCAATTCCCGCGCCAAGGCAATAGCTGCCTGATTGCGATGCTCTTGGTCGCGTTGGAAATGACGTTGAATTTCGATGTAGACATTTTCTGGACCGAAAACACAGGTGAGCCGATCCAACAGCTTCCGGCCTCCCTTGATCCCGCTTCTTTGCAACGCATTCGCTAGCGGCCCACATTCGTCTCCGGTCAGGCACACCAGGCCAGAAGCATGCTCTTCAAGGTCGCTGAGGGTCGCAGCGGCCGCTGCGTGCTTGGGAACAAGCAATTTTGTTTTGGTGATAAGCCGGCACAGGTTCTGATAACCAGCCCTTGATTGGCATAGGACTGGAATATTTGTCGTGCCGTGCTCATCTGTGACTGTGACCTCTGCTCCAACGTGCGCCCGAATCCCTGTCTTTTTTGTGGCCATGTGGAAGCGCGGCGACCCGTACACGCCGTTGCGATCGAGCAAAGCCATTGCCGGGATCTCCTGGACCGAGCAGACCTCTGCCAGTGCTTCAGGAAGAGAAGCTCCTTCCAGGAAAGAAAAGGCAGAGCGGGCGTGGAGTTCTACATACTGCATGGTCAGTCATACATCCCTTCGACAAACCATTGCCCGGAAACGAGATCACAAAACACACGATACAATCCCGATGAACTACCGCTATGGAGCACCAACTCCCATTCGTCACGCTTCCATCGGCCTTCCCTGCTCCACCACTGACCGCTGCCACGCCACGGCCCAGCGGAGTTTACGACCTGCAATTTGATCCCGCCGAAGGCAACCGTCCTTGGCCGTTCGCGGTTAAGTTCTACTCTTGCGGATAGCGGCGGACGGAATAATCGAAGTGCAAGCCGCGGTGAAGGCAGGCATTCCCGCACTTGAGACGAGGCATCGCTTCTGAAGGGACGTACCTGAAAGTTATCCGGCTGATGTGAGTCAACAACAGACGGAGAGCCAACGCGGCCCCTGCCCCGTTCGTCCTGCTCTCCAACGAGAGCCCGCAGACGAGCAAGGGCAATCTCCAGCCTTCCCGGCTCAGGAGCCAGTGGCTGAAATAGTCCCGCTTGTGTAACTCGGATTCGCGCCGGTTCTGCCGCTACAGTAATCTTTCGGACTGCTCCGTTCGGGGGATGCGCCGCTAAGTCAAGTTGAAGCAGCTTCAACAGCAACTTGGAGTCTTGCGTGGGGACCGGCAACTTGAGCGTGCGCAGATAAGTTGCATGCGGCGCCGGGTAGGAATCTGCTTTTATCTGCCGATCTTTGTAGATTTCCAGCCCCAGCTCAGTTCGCAGATAGTCGGTTGCCAGGGACCTTGATTCGAGTCTCGCGGTTATTTGCTCCAGAAGACGGTTAAGGATAAAAGCCAGCGGTTCCAGCAATTCAAGCGGCTCTTCCAGTTCGGTACTTTCCCCAAAGCAGAGAGGGGGGTCGGCAGGAACCAACTCGCGCTGCACTTCGCCTTGGGCCAGGCGTTGTAAGTGAAAGCCCTTCTGTCCCAGCCTCTCCGTAAGAGGAATTGGCGGAAGGACCGCGAGCGATTCAAAAGTGCGAATTCCCCAACTGTCGAACACTTCGAGCATCTCATCTGAAGGCTGCAGGATTTCGACCGGCAGCGGAGCCAGATGCTGTGCCTCCTCTCCAGGAGCAATGACCGATATACCTGGCCAGCCACGAGCTGCATGCAGAGCCGTGTCGGCATTCGCGGCGATCCCGATATGCACATCAAAGCCATGGCATTTGGGACGATGCAAAAGCTCCCGGCCGATTTCTTGGGGCGTTCCGAAAAGCGATTCCGTTCCGGTTACATCCACCGTGACAATTCCAGCACTGGTTGATTCCACGCGGGGCGAAAAACTGTATGCGCAATCCAGCAGTGCAGCTTGGCCGGATTCTTCCTGGGCCGGCACGCGTTTGCGTAACACGAGTTCGCCACATGCCTCCGCTTGTAGTCTGGTCATGCGAATTTCCACTCCGCGCGCCCGCGCTGCTTCGTTACAAGCAAACACTCTCAACAAGGACTCGGGGCCGTCGAGTATCGCGACGGGAGATTCGCCGATGCTCGGTTCATCCATGCGCGTAGCCGCCTGCACGGAAAAATCCGGAACGTAGATACAGGCAAACAACATGAACTAAGCCCATTGCGCCGAAGCGGTAAATTCAGGTCTGGCCGACTGGACTGCCTTTCTGGTGCGTGCTCGCATGACTTCTACTTGGAACTCCACGGCGTTCACCAGGTGTGCATGAGAGACTTCGCAGGTTCCCTCCCATCGGACTTCGCTGCCTGCAACGTTCAGTGTCAGGGTGGCACAGCTCTGTGCGGCGGAAACAGGAGTTACCACGACCAGCGCCGTCGGCATCTTTTCCACCACGCGAGAAAAGCGAAACCAAGTGGTAAGCGGAACCTTTTTTATGAGATTTTCGTCGATGTTTCCCAGGTCAACCGCAATCAGGCCAAAACCTCCGTTCTGGACCAGAATGTCGGCGGCTTTAAACGCGTGTTCCAGAGAGCGCATCCCTCGCTTCTCTCTGCATCGCACCCAGAGCACGTGCGACAATTCCACGCCAGCAGCATCGGCTGAGGCCGGATCGAAGCAGTCATCCGCATCCACGGTGGCGCAGAATTCACCTTGATTTGTCATGTACGCCATCGTGGACAGAAGAAGGGTGGTCTTGCCTGATGAACTGTTTCCGGGAGCGCACAGTTGAGTTAATGCCCCCTTTGGAATGCCCCCGGTTCGAGCGTCGACGGCCTGGATACCGGTCCTGATCATCTCGCGCTCCAGGCTCACGGGCGGGGTCAAGGCGCCCGGAAGACGGCTTTCCACATGGGCACGGATGGCGGCAAAGGTGGGCATGTATATATAAGGAGTCGGGCAGCGGACCATGTTCGCTTTTTATTCGCTAACTGGCACTAAGTTAACTTATCGGGTTCCCCCTTGTCAACTGGGCTCAGATTGGCGCAAATTCGAGAAAATTGGCCCTGCCAATGAATCATCCGAGTCTTCAAACCACATCGCCAATTGCTTTGTTAGACTGAAGCTCCAATGTGTGGGCGTTACCGTCTCACGGCAAAAGAGCGATATATCCGCGACCACTTCGGGTTGGACGAGGATCCGGACTGGACGCCACGTTGGAACATTGCCCCTACACAACCCGTCGCTGCTGTCCGACAGGATCCAAGCTCGCCAAAGCGCAACTTTAGCGTGATCCGCTGGGGTCTTATTCCGTATTGGGCGAAAGACCCGTCTATTGGATTCAAGACAATCAATGCTGTGTCGGAGACTGCCGCTGATAAGCCGGCTTTCCGCGAAGCAATGAGACGGCGTCGCTGCCTGATCCTCGCGGACGGGTTTTATGAGTGGTTGAAGATTGGGCCGAAAGAAAAACAGCCCTACAACTTCGGCATAATGGACGACTCAGTTTTTGCCTTCGCAGGTCTTTGGGAACGCTGGCGAGATCCGGCCGGCCAAGTCGTCGAGACTTGCACCATCCTTACGACGAAGCCGAACGAACTCGTTGGCGGCGTGCATGATCGGATGCCCGCAATCCTCAAACCCGAAGACTACGATCTGTGGCTCGATCCCGGCGTCACAGATGTAGGTCTCATTAGCGACTGTCTAAAGCCCTTCGACGCAAGGTTGATGAAGAAATACGCAGTCAGCACGCGAGTGAACCGCACGGAAAACGATGATCCGGAGTGCGCGCAGGAGGTTCCTCCTGCGCGCGCCGTTCAGACCCTGTTCTGACCCCCGCCCGTGTCGGGGATTCCGAGCGGAGACTTTAGGAACTGCATGACAAAGAAACGCGGTAATCCGAACTGGGGCAAACCGGATGTGAATGCCAACGCGTTTACCGGGCCAAGTTCATTCGAAGAAGTTGTCAAGAAATTGCGCTTGTCCCCAGCGGAGTATGAACATTCCGTTCAACTCAAGGATTGGGTGAGAAAGAACAAGGATCAAAAGTACGTGCCTTCGGATTTGTTGAAGGCGTGGGATTTCGAAGTTCGGGGAGACTCCTGAAGAGGGTGTTTAACAGTGGCGATCAGCCCGGAGCAGCTCATGGTACGCGCCGAAACTCGGCCGATTTTCTGGACTGGTCCAACTACCTGGCAAGTGAGCGCTTGCCAGACAGGGCCACTTGAACACAGAAAAATGGCACTGGTCCGCTATAATCCGGTGAGCTGTTAGCTTAGCCAGGATCGCAGGAATCGCCATCGCCCTTCTACCTCGGAATTACCAAATGATTGTGATCATGGCAGGCCTCCCGGGTGCGGGCAAGAGCACCGTGGCGCGATTGCTTGCGCAGCGGCTTCCGGGGTAGTACTCGATAAAGACATTATTCGGGCGGCGCTGTTCGCGCCGATTTCTGCCAGGAGATCATGCTGCAGACGGCTGCGTATCTGCTCGAGAAGAAGGCAAGACCTGTTGTTTTTTCGATTGGGTGCGCCCTGGATTTATACTCAACCTCAAAAGAAGGAAGACGCATGACTGAAAGCGAAAACAAACGCTTGAGCTTTCGAGTTGCTGAACTTAAGGACAACCCGGACCATTGGGTGATAACTGCGTTAGAAGGCGATGGCGACGAACGGGGAAAGACACTCCGCAAGCCGGACGGAACATATTGGGAGGTAACAGCAACTCATATATTTCCTCCAGGTGGTGGTCTGTACCGGGTTGATATCGGCAATCAAATTTCTGATAGGAAGATCATCCGGCTATTGGAGTCTTCTTACATTCAGGCAAGAGCCAATATCGACGCAGAGAAAAAAGGGAAACTCGTTCAGCAATACAGTGGACGGGGGAAGCTACATTTTGGCGAAGATGAGGCCGCCGAGGTCACGTATCAGATTGATGAGTTTGTCCCGGATGATGCTCCCGCCTCTCTAATCAGGCGCGGGCGCGTATCGCACGCGGTCGGTGACCCGAGTTGGCACCCGATCATTTCGCTACATCCCGGTCCTTTTGTGCTTGTGATGACTGACCATCGAGAACGCAAATTGAACGTGTTTTTCAAAGATATAGCGGGGTCAGTTGTAGCATGGGGCGATTTCTTCTAAAAGGGGCACAGCATCCCGTGTGGCTCTGACAAGCCACGTCAAGCGGAGTGGACAAATGAGAAGGAAGTGCCTTGCGGCAATGATGAAAAAAGAAATGCGGACTAGGTATTCTTAGAGACAGGTAACTTACACTAATTGCTGGGAGGAAAGACGCAGCATTGTATCTCTGGCAACAGGATAATAAAGATATATCCATCAGTCCGTCGAACAACGGGATGTAAAGCCCATTTCCTTCTGCGGAACGGGACCGTGGATTGGTGCGATTACTGAAATCCAGTCATAAGCATTCAACAGCGCCGGACATCGGCATTCACTCACGGAGAGACTAGCAGTAGAATTGCCACATGCCGACCGTTGAAGAATTTGCAGAAGCGTTTCCGAGCGAACATGTGCTTCAACAGGCGTTGGCCAAACTGCTGAGCAAGATCCCGAACCACACAGGAGTCCAGATTCTTCAGGGTAGCAGTGAATTGGGCAAGGACATTATTTTCTACACGCCAGGTGCATTTGGCCAAAAGGATCTAAACGCCTGCGTCGTCAAGAATACGAAGATTACTGGCAGTGCAAGCAAAAATGGTGGTGCGCGGACTGTTTTTAATCAGGCACAGCAGTCGCTTGATACTACTCTGCCTGACGAGAATGGGCATCCACAGCGCGTAAAGCGAGTGTTTATCATTACCCCATACCCGATTCCACCCGAGACTGTGACTTCAATCTCAGGAGCGATTCGCGATAGCAACGACCGAGTGCAATTCGTGGGCGGTGCATCGCTCTTAGAGCTTTTTAAACTCCATTGGCCGGGATATCTGGCTGAGGAGTTTAATGTCGTGCAGTCGTACGCGCTCGAGTTGACAGAAGCGGTCACGATGGCGAAAGAGCTTGAGGGCCTATCTTTTCAATATCAGCTGGGTACCGTGGACACAAGCATCAAACGTGTCTACGTACAGCCGCACTTCCATCGATTTCTGCGCTCCTATTCCTTACAGCCTTTATTGGAAGCGTTCCCTGGGCGCTTCTTCATGGATCACATGTTCACAGTAGAATCCGTGAATCGATTCAGCGATGAGGCTCAGAAAGTTTGGAATTTCATCTCGACAGTCGCCCAATGGGGATTGTGCACAGAGACACAGCGTCGGATAGCTCGCACGCCAATCAACGAATTCATTAATGACCTCACAAAGGCTTGGAGCTTGGCGATGAGCGGTCGTGCCGCCAGAGCGAAAAGCGGAACTCTGCAGACCGATTCATTCGCGGTCCGACTTTCGAACGTGGATCAACTAAACATAACACTGAATTCGATGAGAACTGCCGCCTTTGACGCTTTGTTAGATCTAAGACAAGGCTTGAACAACGCCAATGCGTATATCCGTCAGACGCAGCCCGATGCTGGACCAATGGCTGGAAAGTTCGAGATCCTAATTAATAAACTAGATGAGATTGCTCGCATTTCTGGACCGGGCTGTATGAGAGAAGAAGACGAAAAGAACTTCGCATTCACAAGTACGGCGGTTACGAATTATGGGAAATCACTCTTCATTGTTGCGCCAGCCGGGTTCGGCAAAACGAGCTTTTGTCGCTGGCATGCTCTCAACGACCTGGAGAACCTATTGCAGGAGAAGAGCAGCACGCTGCCGGTGTACGTGCCTCTTCACCAGATAGGCAAGATTGAGCAGAAAGATTTCAAAAAAGCATTTCTGGGGCATGCCGGTATCTCCGCGCTACTTCCCAAAGATAGCCAGACGCGCTTTGAACGGACTCGCGTTTATCTAGACGGGTTGGACGAAGTGGCGACTGAGGAAAAGCAAAAACGCATTGCCCAACTTGCACAATCTGCTACGGAAGCGGACTCGAGTCTTCAGGTAATTATCACTGCCAGAGACTATATCTACGGTCCGTGGATGACATGGCTTCCCCGCATTCATCTGAGTGGCTTTGATGACACACAAGTTAGGGAGTTGGTAAGCAAGTGGCTAGACAGCAATCCAACAAAGGTATCCATTTTTTTTGAGCAGCTCGAGAAATCGCCTTCGCTCAAAGAGATGATGGGGATTCCATTGCTGGCGACGCTAACCGTCCTGGTTTTCAAACAGACCGACAAGTTGCCTGAGAATAAGACTAGACTCTATGAAATGTTTGTTGACTTACACAGTGGGGGCTGGGATCTGGCCAAAGGCGTGCAACGTCCCTCACGTTTTAGTGCGGCTGAGAAGATGTATGTTCTGAAAAGAATTGCCGCCACTATTCACAAGGCGAAGCGCCGGGAGATGATCGAGGAAGACGTTGCAACCGTGGCCAAAGATGCACTCAAGAAGCTTAATTGGGAGATTCTGCGCGACGAGCTCCTGAGGGATGGTCTTGTCATACAACTGGGGTCGATGATTGGCTTCGCGCATCATTCCTTTCAAGAGTTTCTCACTGCAAAGTACCTTCTGGGCGATCCAAATACCACACACCTGAATAGCTATTGTGACGAGTATTTAAAAGGATCGGAGTGGTGGCAGGAGGTTCTTTGTTTCTATGTCGATTTGGCGGGTAAGCCGCAAGAAACCCGGACCTGGCTTGGGCAAAGGCTAAACGCGGTTGCGAAGCATCCCAACGCGCAGGAGCGAGCACATTTTCTCAAACAGCATCTGGATAGTTCTTTTCCGTTTGCAAAGTGACATTGCAACTGCTTGAGCAATCAAATTGTAGCCTCGGTCCTCAAGGGAATTATCGCGTTTCCACGTTTCTTAAATGTGCCTTGGCGCATTGTCGTAGGGCAATCCGTAATGGTCGAAAGACTTGGTGCGTTGAAGGGAAAAGTTCTTGAAATGTGCGCCGCGCCGCAGTAAGTCGTTCTTTCGCGGATGCAGGATCGTAGGTCACTAGTAAATTCCCGGCATAAAAATCGCAATTTGCTCTAATCACTTCAAGTGATGTTACTGCGCTCCGCGTTTTTCTTAGTCACGGCGACAGACGAGTAGACTACAAGACGATATGGTCGTTGGTAAGTAACGATGCGCCATAACCAATCGGCCGGTTAAGACATTCTACTTGTCCGGCGGACCTCAGCCTTAGCCACGGCTGGGGTAGTCAGAGTTCTGAGGCGGTCCACAAGATGCAGTAACCCTGGATCAAGTGCAGAAGTGGCTTTCCACGCAGGACGAGAAGGCGCTTGCTCAGGGCGATCCGGTTCAGTGGGCGACGGCTGCACACGCTCTGGCCATTTCCAACAGTTATGTGATTCCAGACGACCACGACTTGGCGAAGACTATGTCAACGAGAACGTCCCCATAGTTGTATGACAGCTTGGCTCTGCGGGCGTGCGGCTGGCAACCATCCTGGCCTCCGTGCTCGGCCCACTCCGGACAGCCACTAACTCAACAACACCCTGAGCGCATTTATCCAAATCAATTGTCAGATTGTGCAGTTTGGACCAGACGGACCACCTTTCCCAAGCCCATACTACATCTATCGAGGCAAGAGTCGTCTCACCAACAGGATGCACGTCGGCGTCGTGCAAAGGAAGAATGGAATATGACCCATATCGCCAAAAAGCCGCGACCCAAACTGCGTAAAGCTCCCCAACCGCCTCTGTCACACCCCGGAGCGGCCCCCGACTCGGATCGTGCCCAGAGGCCAGCGCTCGCCGAGCCAGCCGCCACCGGCCAGGAATTGAATCCCGGAGATCGCGTCGAGGGTTTGGGCGAGTTCGGAAGGCCGACCGGGGACGTCGGAACAGTTGAGCGAACTAACGAAGAGGATGCGGTTGTCAAGTGGGATGATGACGGTCGCATGAGACTCCACCAACCGTTGCTCAAGAAGATTTAGCCCGCAACACCGCTGGAACCGATCAGCTAAGTCTTCGATAGCGGTTGAACTGATGGGCGTCTATCCTCCGGCAACTCATCCATCGCCACCAGGGCGCATCTTCTTTCACAAAACCGGGAGCCATGAATGTAGTGGGACGCTGCTTAGGCGGGTCGTTCTTTTCAGCTTCGGAAAGTTCCTGTTCTGCCGGAACGAAGAGTCCTATCTCGACCGGAGAAACCGTCATAAACTTCTCATCGATAAGCCCGGCGCGCGACATGTAGCCATAGAGAGTAGGACCGCCTTCGCACAAGAGATGCCGGATCCCGAAATCCTTGTAGAGAACGCGCACGGCCTGGTGCAAATCAACCAGTTCTCCCGTACCTGCAACAATGACCTTTATATGAGAGTGGGGTTTCCGTTCTGTCAGTCTGGCAGCGCCGGTAGTCGTGGTTATGATGATGGCATCTACTTCATCGCCATCGAATACTCTGAAAGCACTCAGGTCCAGGCGGGAAGCGCCAGTTACAAAGATATTTTTCGGTCTTTTTCTGTTAAGTTTATGGCGCAGCTCCCGCAAAGCCCGGTCTTCAATTTTGTAAAGCGGACCTCGGTTGCCCACGGTCCTCGTTTCCTCAATTAGTGTGTTGATGCCCAGCAGAATTCCACCAGCATGGGCGCGCAGCAAGTCCGTTAACCAGCGATCCTCAGTAGACTGTGAGATATCCGCTCCGGTAGGATGACGCCCTTTGAACGACGCAATGCCATCCAGCGATTGAACAAAATTGGAGTAAATCCAAGGCCGGTCGGCAGGCGAAGCAGGAAAGCCCAGTTTGCCATAAGGCGCATACGCGGCATCTTCAATCGCGGACGCCTCGCCATCATCAAAAAGTACGTGAAAGTTGCGCACGAATTCTTAGCTGCCGAAGATGTCGGAGTTACGATCCATTCTATTAGTTAGCTCAGTTGTTGGCCAGTTGGCCTCGGTACGGCTGGCCTCGGTACGGCAGCGGTTACTCGCAAACGCGCTTCTCCGATGATGAATAAAACTGGACCGCAAACCCTCAACTCATGCTGGGGAGCGCGCTTGCGTATTGTGACGCGTTTTTACTGGTGGTCTTTAGGATTGTGCTGTTCTCGTTTTGGAAGCATCTTCACCCGGCTAACTTCCAACGAGCGATCGTCTTCGTGCAATCGCGCGTTCACCGTGACGTGGTGCCCCTCATGAGCTCTTACTGGTTCAGAGTTCAGGATGCGGTATCGCTGTTGGTCTTTGTCATTCTCCAATACATGGTTGCCGCCATCTTTCCGAACCCATCCGGTTACGCTCGTCTTTCTGACTCGGTGGCTTGATTGAGCCTGCTGATCATGTCGATCCTTGCTCTGCTCCTTAGCAACGGCACAGGGGCTGCAAGTTCATAGTTCACTTCTGAATGTCGTTCTCCGCGACACGTCTGACTAACACGCGTGATACACTGTTAAGTGGGGTGGTTATCACCTTCTCCTCTTTCAGCTCCACTGAACTAAGTCAGTCCTTCTGAAGTTCTCTCCTCTTAGTTACGACGACAACCTCAAGGAGGTTGCTATGATTACTCGCCAATTTGCCCGTTGGGATCCTTTCCGTGGGTACTCCCCCCTGCAGGACCGCATGAACCACCTTCTCCGTCACTCGCACAGCCAGGAAGACCCGGAGGAAGCGCTAACGACCAGCAGCTTCGCACCGCCGGCGGACGTCTACGAGGACGAACACAGCTTCACACTGAAGATTGACGTCCCGGGCATCGATGAAAAAAATATTGATGTCCGCGTTGACAACAACACCCTCACCATCTACGGCGAGCGCGAGCTCGAGAAGGACGAGAAAGAGGAGAACTTCCGTCGCGTCGAGCGGCATTACGGAAGCTTCACCCGCTCGTTCACGTTGCACAACTCCGTGGATCCGGAACAAATAAACGCCCACTATGACAAGGGCGTGCTGAAAATCAACCTCGCCAAGAAGGCCGAAGCCAAGCCCAATCGGATCAAAGTCAATGTCAGTGGTGAGAAAACCCTCGAAGCCAAGGCCACCAGGGCCGCCGCCTAGAACAAGTGCCATGAATGAATCGTTTTGTTCGCAGGGCGGCCAAGTCCGCCCTGCAGCAGGCGACGTGGCACTTTTGTTCGTGGGGCCAGCCACGGATGTGTGATGGTGGCTGCTGACTCCAGAAAGAGAGGTTTCCATGAAACCAAGACAGATGCTGTTGTTGTCTGCACTTTGCGTGCTGGGCGTTGTCAATTGCTCTGCTAGTCTGAGCTATGCACCCTTCAATGAGTTACGGAGACATCCGCTGCTTGAATCTTGCTCAGTGAGTTCTTCGAAATTCGGGGTTCGAGTACCATGCCTACAGGAGCGATTGCTTGATGCGCCGATGAGACTTGCGGTCCCAGCCAGCATCATCGAGGGATATGCTCACATCACCTCGGCGGAGATCAGTATTCGCCCTCAAAGAAAGTTAAATTGAAAGAAACCAATATGCTTCTGAGTTGGTCTTCGCGGCCGAGTGCTGCGTAAGTAATCCGTTTCTGTTGTGCCGTTCGACTCGCATGACTATCAGGAGCTTTCACCAGAGCGGTTTAGCAATACAGGAAACGATAAACAAAGCCCTGGACCTGTTAAGTAAACAAGACTGCGCCGCCACATATGTGAATGCTAACGCGGTTGAACTCGCTGTGTGAACAGCGGTTGTGTGCTTCTCTGTTTTTCCGGTTTCCAGTCAGTGGGTTTTTCATGCGTTTGATCTCAAGGATCTTTTCATTACCGGTCGGAGTGATGCTGATGCTCTTGGGCGGTGCTGCATGGCTGTGTGCGCGGGCTACGCCGAAGTGCACTCACAGCGAGAACAGTTATTCGTTTCCAAGGACTGCCGGTGGCAAGACGACTCGTACCTGTTACAAGTGCGGACATACGCGTGAGTACGATATGACCACTATGCGCTTTGTGACGGGCCATTTTGTAAGCAGCCCGTGAAAGCAAGGCAACGGATTGCTGTTGTGGTAGGACGACCATTGTTGATCGCCCCCCCGCATAGAATTGACCCCGGCACGAATCATCTTAAGATTCGTGATGCGGTCATCGCAAAGGTTCAGCAGAGGATCGGCGTGTTGGCTCGGCAGGAGTACGACTGGCAAACATCCTGAATTCGCTACTCGGCCGCGTACCGGAAGCGCCGCAGAAACGAATTGAGCAAATGCCGCACACAACGTAGACATGATCACTGAATGACTTCTTTTCCAGTGCCAAACAGATTCGATAGCTCCCATAAGATACTCTTCGCGGTTGCGTTTGGCTCCAACTTGATTGTCGTCCTACGGAGTTGAATCTCGACCATGTCCTGTTCTTCGACGTCGGCTCCGATGATCACAACATCAACTTGGTTATGTTCACAAAGGTACATCACCTTCGATATTTCCTTAGCTTTAGAGACGGTGTAACCTGCTGCGCTGAGGTCATCGGCTAACCCGGAGGAAGCGCAAGTTGTGAAATGCACAACAGAACGCATTTGAGATTGGTTTATAGCACAGAAACACGTCCACCTGTTTACTTCTCATCGAACCAGCCCGATTACGCTGTATCTTCGAGATCTTCTGAGGATGTTTCCTCAGTGCTTTTCTTTAGCCTCTCTCTCAACTGTTCATGCGTCTTCACGGCGAACTCTCTGGCTTGGCGAAATCCGGATTCTTGGAGCTGCGTAAAGGCTTGTTCGCGATATCCCTCAAATTCCTCGAGCGTACAAAGCGGCTTGAGAGACTCCAGCAATAGCGATAACCTTTCGTCCTGCGTTTTCTGGCCTGCCTGGGTCTGGTACCGTTGGAAGAGCGCGGTCATCTCCTCAAGCCTATTGCCTTCCAGGCAGTTGATGATCTCGGCACGAAAGCTCTCATCGGACACATTCACCAATAGCAATTGGAGTCGCTCCCTCGCCTCGTTGATCGACTGCTTGAGGGCATTCTCAGCTCGCAGACGTTCTTGAATTTCCTGTTGTTGCACCAGATGATGTCGCCGGGCGCGTGCCGCGATCGCAGGTAGGTCTTCCAGGAGGAACATCCTGGGACTAACCACAAAATCGCAGGACCGGCCGTACCACAGTAGTCTGCGAAAAATCTCCCAGAGAAGGCCTGTAAGAATTATGAGCAAAAGTGATTCCGAGGCAAGCGTCAGCGACAACAAATGGTTGACGGCATCATGCCGCTCTGCGACCGCACTACGCAGGTCCTGAAACCCAAGCTCCAAATCCAGGTTTGTGGATTCGCCGTTGGGCGCGAATTGCCGGGTACGAGCGTTGAGCTGTTCGGCATGGGCAAGGGGAAAGACAACCTTCGTCCTCCAATGCAACAGTGAAAGATACTGCGCGGGATACGTCGTCAAACGATTCTCAATCGGAATGGCTCGCAATGGCGCCGCCAACGGATGGCCATAATTGTGGCCTATGGTTTCACTCAGCATGGTAGAGTTCGGCAGATTATCCCCATTAGGAAAATGGGCATACGTGGTTAGACACACGGATCGGGATTTTTCGGAATATGTTATTAGGTACAAAACTGCGTCGTAATCGGTGGAAATAGTGTGTTGTGCGTTCTGGCAATTCAGGTTCTCGGCCTGCGTCACGAGAATCGGATATTGTTCGCCGGTAGCGGTCGCGCTGGTTTTCGCGAACTGCTGGGCGAGCGCTCGCATCGGTGCGAATGGGCCTGAGAGTCTGTCATTGATCAACGGGACAAAGCGTAGCCCAAGGCACAGAATGAGCAGAATACAGGTCAATTTCATGATTCCAAGGCAAATCTGCTTTTGTCCTTGCCACCGGTCGATTTGCGTGAAACTAAGCACGATGCGGACCCGGAATCAACTGCGCCTGCAATAGGAACGGCATTATAGAACAAAACCGGTTCCAGCTAAGAGGCACACAATGGTTAGCTTTGGGCTTCAATTCACCCGTTTCCATGTCACGAAACAAAAAACTACGAGTTCCCGTTTCGGAAGGCCTGGCCGCCGTGGTGCTGCTCCGGCGGCCAGGGTTGGGGGGAGGGGCTTGCGGGGATGCTGTGACCAGGAGCGTCATTCTTGCGAAAGATGGTCTCCAAATTAAACCAACTCATAACTCCCTCTCACAAACTCGCTGAGTCTCCTATTCGTCCGCTGCAGCTGCAATGACTGAGTCACTTGACTTGCAAAACGATCTGGCTGGAATGCGCCAGCGAGCCCGTCTGCGATTGCACGGTAAGCGCGTAGGAACCTGGTGGCGTATTTGCCGCGAGGGATTGAGTGCGCAATTTTGTGCCGCCACACCCAGCGAGCAGGCAGGCGAGTAGAGCCAAAGTGAATACGCACCGCTTTCGCCGCTCGCCAGCACCAGCAAAGCAAAAGCACATGCCAAGCGCGAACGGCAGCAACGAGGTTCTCAATAGCCGTGGTAGCCCGTTCAATGGAGTTCTCGTTCTCTCCCACGCGGTGACAGCGGTTGTGCCAGATCGGGTGGTTGTGACAGTCACGGTTGCAGTAACAGAATTTTTCCCGTCCAAAGTGCCTTGATCGGGTGTAACTGTGCAGGTGCTGCCTGAGGGGGCGCCGGCGCAGATGGTCAGGATGTTACCCGTGAGTCCATTGACAGGAGTGAGCGTGACTTGCGTCGTAAAGGTCTGGCCGGCAACAACGTCTGAGGATGGCTGCGCAATGGAGATCGTAAAGTCCTGCTTGTTGCCTCCAATGATGACAATCGGAGAGGCAGGCTTGATTGTCTGGACGAGCGCCGATGATATGCCATCAAAGGCGCCGGGCGCAGCGCCGGCTTGGTATGCGGCCGTAATGCCGTGGTCACCTACGGCCAGAGCAGTCGTTGTGAAACTGGCTGCAGAGTTCACCAGAGGTACCGTTGCCAGAGGTGTTGGTCCATCGCTGAATGTCACCGTCCCGCCGCTGACTACGCCGCCGAGCACAGAAGTCACGCTGGCAACAAACGTTACATCTTTTGTCACTGTTTGCGGATTGGCGGAACTGGTGAGCACGACCGTACTGTGGGAATCCACGATTTTTTCGTTGACTGCAACTGACTGCGAGGGCGCAAAGTTTGGGTCACCACTGTAGGCCGCCGTCAAATGATGTGATCCGATAGACAGGTTGGAAAGCGGGAGCTTTGCGCTGCCGCTATCGTCGAGTGGAACTGATGCCAGCGCATTAGTTCCATCGAGAAAAGTTACGCTGCCAGACAGCGGCCCAACGGTGGACGAAACGCGTGCGCTCAGCAGAAAGGTCGAAGCATTCGTCGCTGGATTCAGAGAACTGGTCAGGATCGTTTGAGTGGGGGCCTTGTCGACCTCCTGCGGATGATCGCTCAATATGCTGTTCGAGAAATTGGCGTCACCAGAGTACGTGGCACCGATGCTGTGTGAGCCAGCCGTCAGGTTAGCGATCACAAACGCAGCTTTGCCAGAATTATCCAGTGTGGCCGTGGCAAGGACGCTCGTGCCCTCGGTGAGCGTAACTGTTCCCGTGGGCAACGGTGTCCCAGGACTCCCTCCCGGCGGCGCGGCCGATACCCGCAGCGGGAACGTGACACTTTCTCCATAAGTAGACGGATTGGGCGTCGAAAACAAGCTGATCATGACAGAGTCTTTGTTAACGAATTGAGAGAGGGGCGTCGAGTTAGACGCCAGGAAGCCGGCATTCCCGCGGTAGTTGGCGCTGATGCCGTGGCTCCCGACTGCGAGCGAACTCGTTGTTAGCGTAGCTTTGCCGGTGTTATCCAGGGCTTCGGAGCCAATTGCCGTGGCTCCGTCGCTGAATACCACAGTGCCCGAAGGCACTCCAGCGCCGCCACCCGAGGCCGCAACCACCGCTGTAAATGTGATGGTCTGTCCGAAAATGCTTGGCTCCGAAGAACTGGAGAGCGTAGTGACGGTGCCGCTCTGGTTTACAACTTGGGTCACTCCTCCCGAGCCTGAGGTGGATGAGGCATTGAAATTCCCGTCTCCGCCGTAATTCGCGGTGAGATTGTGCGTCCCCACGGCCAGGGTGCCAATGTTCAGTACCGCTTTCCCAGCGTTGTCTAATGGAGCCGTGCCGATAGCGGTTCCGGCGTCCAATACGGTGACATTGCCGGAGGGACTACCTGCTCGTCCGCCAGCGGCGGCAACCGTAATGCTGAACGCGACGCTCTCGCCGAATAGGCTGGGATTTGGCGCAGCCGTGAGCGTTGTTGCGGTCGGGCTCTTGTTGACCGTTTGTGAGACTGATGCCGTTGAGGCCAGCAAGTTCGTGTCGCCGCTGTAACTTGCGGTGAGATTGTGGCTTCCAGCAGGTAATAAGTTGACGGTGAGCGACGCGCGACCGGTGTTGTCCAACGATGCCGTGCCGAGCGCGGCCGTGCCCTCGATGAAGGTGACCGTGCCAGATGGCGTACCCGCGCCGCCGCCCGAAGCAGCGACTACCGCAGCGAGGGTTACCGCCTGCCCATAGACATTAGGATTCGGAGCCGAACTCATAGTCGTTGTGGTCGAGCTCTTGCTGACTGTCTGTGAAGCTGCCACGGAAGAACCTAAGAAGTTTCCGTCGCCGCTGTAGCTCGCCGTGATGCTATGGCTTCCGGCAGTTAATGAGTTGAGGCTGAGCGACGCGCGACCGGTGTTGTCCAAGGACACTGAACCAAGCGTGCTCGCGCCCTCGCTGAACGTGACGGCTCCAGAAGGTGTGCCTCCGCCGCCACCTGAGGCGGCGACCGATGCGGTGAGCATTACTACCTGCCCGAACACGCTGGGATTGGGAGCAGTACTGAGCGTGGTGGTACTGGGGCTTGCGTTGACTGTCAGCGAACTGGGCGCCGAAGTTGATGCCTGAAAGTTGGCATCACCTGAATAAGTAGCCGTTATGCTGTGGTTCCCGACATTAAGAGAATTGATTTGCAAGCTTGCGTTGCCGGTGCCATCCACCGCGACCGAACCAATATTTGTGCCGCCGTCAACGAACGCAACTGTTCCAGTCGGTATCCCAGACCCACTCCCGGCAATGACTGAGGATGTGAGGGTGACTATCTGGCCAAACACACTGGGATTCGGAGTCACATTCACAGTCGTCGTGCTGGAGCTGCCATTGACGGTCTCAGTCAGAGGCAATGAATTCGCCGGTCCGAAGATAGAGTCACCTGCGTATTCCGCGACTATGGTATGGGCGCCAACCGGCAGTAAGTTCAACTGCAACCTGGCCTGTCCTGTGGAATCGAGCACTCCGGTGTCGATGACAGTTCCGCCCTCGGTTAGACGAACTGTGCCGCTCGGGATCGGTCCGGATGGAGGAAGAAACACGTTGACGGTAAACGTAACAGTTTTTCCAAATGTGCTGGGATTTGGCGAGCTCTGCAGAAATACGTCCGGGGGAGGTCCGTTCACGATCTGCTTAAGCTTTGACGATGGCCCACCGACGAAGCCTCCGCTTCCGCCATACACGGCGACCAGGGAATGCTTCCCCTGGACCTCAAAGGTCATTGTTAGCGCCGCCACACCGGAAGCATCTACTGTCGCGGCTCCCAGAGTAGTATCTCCATCTGCAAAGATCACGGATCCAGGAGGCTTTCCGTCTCCGGCGAACTTTGGCTGAACCGTGGCGGTCAGTGTAACCGGCTGATGCATCTTCGCGGGATTGCTGGACGAAGCCAGCGCCAGTGTACTCGCTCCCTGGTTTACAAATACCGATAGTTCGTTTGCGCTGGTATCGGCAGTCGCAAGATCCAGAGCGACCGTATTGCTGAACGTACCCGCGATCAGCGCCCGCGGCCCAGCCACAAGAGCAAATTGATTCGGCCCGGAAAAACCTCCGCTGCCATCTCCTCGATAGATCACTACTGCATCGGACGACGGCGGTGAAACAGGAGAGTTGAACGAGGGATGGAGAACCGCGATGTCCAGGTTGCCATCGCCATCAAAGTCTCCGGCGATGACCGCGCCCGGATTCACAATGCCAGTTAGGTCGCTGCTGACAACAAAGCTGCCATCAGCCTGCTGAAGCGCTGCCTGAATCAGACCATCGCTCGAGTTCCGCAGCGGACATACAGTCGTCGTCACCTCCGAAACAACAATGTCCATTCGTCCGTCGCGGTTGAAGTCGCCGGCCGCGATACCGCCAGGATCGAAGTTTGTTATCGGGAGTTCAATTGGGTCTCGGAAAGTGCCGTCGCCATTTCCATGACTCAGAAAAACCGTGGCGGATATTGTGCCGCATTGCGACAATCGGCTACCGATCCACGCTATATCGGGATGTCCATCCTGGTTGAAGTCCGCTATGACAAAGCTGCTGATATCGAGGCCAGCGCCAACAACGCTAGTACTAGCGGCGAATCCGCCGTGGCCATCGTTCAGAAAAACGTACAGGCCGGAAGAGGTGGCTACAAGCAAGTCCGGGTGTCCGTCGCTGTTCAGGTCGGCCGCAGCAATCTGCCCAACAAAAGTGTTTCCCAGGCTCGGGACCAGCACCGTGACAGGAGCCTGAAATGTTCCATCGCCATTGCCGAAAAGCACCTGAGCAGTCGCCGATCCAGCCAGCGATACAGCGAGATCAAGATTGCCGTCACCATTGAAATCTGCCGCCGCAACCGAAACTGGAATGGCGCCAACTGAAATAGTTCCGGCAGACTTGAAGGTTCCATCGCCATTGCCCAAGAAGAGATTCAACGAGGGCTCGCCGGTATTAGCGACAACGATGTCAATGTTGCCGTCGTGGTTGAAATCCCCTGTTGCCAGTGCCACCGGCGCTTTTCCCGTTGCGTAGTTGACCGCCGGCGCGTAGTTCTGCGCCAAGCTATGGCTCACTACGATTCCCATGAGAAGGCACGCAAGAATTACTGATTGCTTCGGTTCCATGCTCTCTTCCCTTCTGTCCCGTCCGGCTAACCGATAGTCAACTTGACTGCCGATTGTTGAGTGGTTGTACCGTCCGTGGCTGTGACATGAATCGTGTAACTGCCGGCCGGCGTCCCGCCCTGGAGAACGCGCACGTTACCTCCACAACCGTTAATCGTGAGCAGCACGCAAGCCAATGCGATGACAGATAGGGAGAACACCCGACGGCCACTCCGCACAAAGGCAAGCGGGAGCAGAAAGCTTGCGTACAAAATGGGAGAGCTATCCAACACACGTGCGCTGTGGGCTTTGCCGGCTGAGCCGACAGTCGCGGTCGCTGCGGTCCCTTGTGGACTTGGAATAACGCTGTCCGGTTGAAATGAACAGGTGGCGCCGGGGGGCAGATTCTCGCAGCTGAAACGGACTGGGCCTCTGTTGTTTCCAGCCCCAAATACAGTCAGGTTCAAAGCAGAGGCGCCCCCGGCCGGCTGCGTGATCAACGAAGGTGACACCGACAGGGTAAAGACATCATCTGCGGTGATATGTTCGGTGAAAGGATTGCTGGTGGGCGTGAAATTGGCGTCGCCCGAATAATCCGCGACAATCAAGTGATCGCCCGTCCCGGTGAATTGGGTGGCGAACTGTGCGATTCCGTTTTGCACCGGCGCCGTACCGATGTTCTGGTCATTGTCGGTGAATGTGACTGTCCCGGTCGGTGTCGCCGTCACTCCGTCCTGCGCATCAATTCCGACCGTGAACGTCACAGGTTGGCCCTCCAGGGCGGGGTCACTGGAAGACATGACTTGCGAATGTGCGCGTTGGGCGCACATCAGCAGCAACACGAAGATTCCGCAGTTGCGAAGTACAAATTGCCGGCTCATATACAGCAAGAGTTGGTTCATGCCCACATTTCTCCTGTTCCTGAAACTATTTCTGGTTCCTGCCTTTTTGTCGGTAAGACGTATGCCTCCTGGGGGAAATCGTTTGTATCGGCTTCGACCTCAGACGTGTCTACCTGATCGGCACTGGAACGTTCTGGCGCTGGCGCCGTGTCATGGGGAGCGCGTTTCTTGTAACTCGTTCGAACTTTGAGCAGTTGGGCGTGCTCTGGAGCAAAGACGAAGTTCAGGATGAAATCCACGCGCGCCGCGTTGACGCGGCGGCTGAACAACTCAGCGCGATGCTCTTTGCAAAAGCGGGAAAAGTCATCAGCCGTAATAACGATCCATTTCATGGTTCCGGCACGCTGCTCGGTCGCCTTCAACCAACCACGGTCAATCCACTTCTGCACAGTTTCTCGGCTCGCGCGCAGCACCACGGCGAGACTGCCCGGCGTAAACCAGTCCTTGCCGATCCGAGCGTTCGCCCCCAGTGCGAAGAGCTTCATTCGAACTGCTCGTTCGGTGCGGCGCAGCGATTTCGCGACCTCTGCAACCGGTCGTCGTTCGATTAACTGAAGAAGGCGATGCTGCTCCGCTTCCGTCCAGGGCCGACACCCGACTTTGCCTCTGGCGCCCATCTGGCGCGCGAAACGCCAACAGGCGCACCGCGGATTGCCTGATTCCCGGGCAACACTTGTAATCAGGTCCTGCAGGTCTTGCCCACAAGCCTTCCGGTTGGCAACGATGAGATTTTTTGCCTTCGCCGACCAACTGAAGTTCCGTGGCCCCTTGCGAGCCGTCACCCCAAGGCGCGTCAGTCGGTTCCAGATCGCAACCTTTGAGCGCTGTAGGATACTGGCCACAACCGCGACGGAATGTTTCTCGATGAGCCCAAGGAGTTGTTGGTCTTGAGCTTCGCTCCATCGCCGGTAACATGGTTTGGGTTTTGCCGTGATTCCCTGCTTGCGCGCAAAACGCCAGCAGGCATCTCGGGGATGGCCCGAAATCTGCACGAGCTGCGTGATCAGATTGCCTAGATCGGAGCCCGTGGTTTCATGATGGATAGTCACGAGCTCAATTGCCTGTTGCGGCCACAGAAACGCTCTGTGGTGCCTGCGAGTCGTGTTCGCCTCGTCGGTCATAAAGTGTCTTCGTGCGAGAACATTCCAGGTCGGGAGACCGTCTTATTTCGACTGTAGTTTCCCAACTGCTGCGGGCTGTGCGGTCAATTCGCCTGATGCCCGGATCTTCTCCTCACTTATACAGAGTGCCAATAAGGGAAGAACCTCAACGGCGTGAGGATGGGTCACAGTTTGAGGACATCAATGGCGACAGAGCAACAGAGCATGTTAGGGGCTTAGAAATTAGTGGGGTTGCAATCGGTTCAGTTTGCGTCAAGCTGCGGTTAAGGATTTGCGGTCATTTCTTTAGGCTGTAGCCAAGTCGGCGAATGATTCGCGGGTTTCGCCGGCAGCATGTTTAATGTCTCATTGCTGGGTCCAAGACTACCTTCTGTTTTAAATGGAGTCCAGTAGTCGACGAAATGACCAGCGTATATTCGCCGAGAGGATAGGAAGTGAGGTCACGTTCGAACTCCAGTACCATTTTGTGGTCGCGCAACTGGGCGGCTCCGGAGCCCGACCAGACCGGCTTACCATTGGCTTCAAGGGAGATTGCGTACTCGCCGCTCTCACTGCCAACTGGCAGATATACGGCGATGTGCAGCGGCATGGAAGGTAATTTAATTGGGGAACGAAGGGTTTCATTTTCGCCGCGCACGGTTCCGGCATCACGCAGGTCCAAGGCAAATGGTATGTATCTGGTGAGGCCATTCCCATCGGCAACTTCTGTATGCTGCATGTGAGCGCGAGCGATATCCTTTCTGTTCGACCAAAGAGCGATAGAAAGACCGATCACGGCAATACAAAGAACTCCGAGAATCACGGCGATGGGAGCAGAGCTGAGTCGGTTCCAGAGGATCGCCCTAGGCAGCCGATTTGACCTCATTTCTCCTAATATCTTCTGGTATTGTCGAAAACATGGCGAACAACTACCGAGGTGTTCAGTAATAGACAAATCAGCGGAGGCGGGGCTTTCCGCCAGACGCCGTAGCGCGCCCTCTGCTGGGCAACCGACGCGGTCGGGATTAGGAAAGCTCTCCGCCAGGTATGACCGCGCGAAGGAGACCAGCCTATTTTCTTCGCGCCTATTTCTCGGATATTGTTTCATCTTTATCCATCATCCATCGCAGGCCCGTCCTACGCCCCCGGGGTCATTTGAAGCTGAGGCGCTTGCGAACCTTGTTAAGGTTTTTGCTAAATCGCGCCTCTGCTGCGTGTGCTGAAATCCCATAGAATTCACCAATCTCTCTCCACGAGAACCCTTCTATCCGGCGATAGAACATATCCCGCGTGACAGGGTCGCAGCGAGTCACGAACTCATCGGCCAGAACTTTTAATTCAAACTTCTCGGAATAACAGATTCCGTTCGGAGAGCCTGTTTGCGCAGCGGTCACTGCTCTTGATACCAGCAGCAGTTTTCGCTTGGCGCTATTGACCTGCCTTATGAATGCCCGGAAAAGATATGCCTCCAAGTTGGCAATGGGAGGTCTATTCAGCTGCGCCGCTCGCCTGACTGATCGCGACACGATGGCGGCCGACTCTTCCAATAACGAAGTGGCTAATGCAGGATCACCGATCAAGCGTTCTGCGTATGCGATTAACCGGATAGCAATGGACTGGGCAACACCCAGCACCTCCGGGTCAATTTTTCGTCCACGTCCGTCCACCGAATGCAAGCGCGGGCCCGGCTGGGAACGAAGTGGGAACCAGATGTTGTCCGACATACGATCTAGCCGCAATCCCTTGTGCCAGCGCTTGGGCTCTCCTCGGCCCTGAGCCGGGTAGACTTAGCCCCCACTTCGGTTTTTATTTCTGGTTGCAAAAGACTCCTTCATACATACAGAGTGCATTTCTCTGAAAAACCTCAACTTAAAAAATAAAAAATTCTTGCCCACATCTCGGCTTCAGCATGACGTTTTCGCAGTCGACGCAGTGCACAAACCCATGCCGCAGCTCTAGATTTTTGAAGGATTTGCAGGAGGCCTAAGTGCGAATGAAGCGGGCGAAATGAAGACTTACCGCCACTCACCCTGGAGTTGAAAAGCAGCCCAATAGTAGGGCGCCTGCCAACCCGTATGTTTCCACATCTCGATCTGAGCTTTGCGCAGGGCGGACGCTGGGGGCATTTTGTCGCGTTCTATGCCACGATAGAATTTTGCCATCAGCTGCGACGTAGTGAAGTCGTCCACACTCCAGAGGCTGGCCACCACACGGCTGGCCCCTGCGTACATGAACCCTCGTGTCAGACCGATCAACCCTTCGCCGCTGATGTCCTCGCCTAATCCTGTTTGACAGCCGCTCAGCACCACCATGTCAATAGGAAGCTTCAAGTTGTACACGTCTTCCAGTCCCAGGAAACCGTCTTGAGGTTTGCCTTGACGATTCACCAGGGACAGCACCAAGCCGGAGAGCTCCGGACGCTTGCTATCCAGAAATCCGTGAGTGGCAAAGTGGACAATCCGATAGTGGGCGAGTTCCGGACTCAACGCTATTTCACGACTGGCTTCAAAATCGAGCGCCTCAAGAGCTTTGGCATGAGGTGCGACAGCCAAAATCGCTTTTGCTTCATCGCGTGAGTAAATCAACCTTCCCAGATAAATTCCCTGCTTCTCCGTTAGTCCCACGTCCCTTGCCGACCTTCGTACTGTTTGGCTTGGAAGAGTCAATCCTGGCTGTTGGGTTGGTCCATTGCTAGCTGAATTGACGCGATCATCACTCGCGTCAAAAACCGGATCAGCCAGGACGGCCACTTCCCCAGATGCTGCTGGCCGGTCTGCGTTTGCCCGGCGAATTTCAGAGAGGACAGATGCTGACGGCAGATTTACAATCTCATGCTCTACAATCAGCGGTTCTGTTGTGTTCGCTGGGTTCGGCAAGGCTGAGAATGGAATGTATTGCAAGGCGCCGTCGCTGACGATGAGTAACCGCTTTGCTTTAATGAGATTGGCTACGGGTCCCAGAAGGGTGCGGCTCAGGCCGACGGCGAGTCTATACGCTCGGGCATCTGACCTTGCCCAGTTCGCCATTTCGGAATCCACATCTGTGCCTTCTCGGCGTGTGCGGGCAGTCAGGTACCAGTAAAGGTGGCGCACAACGGCTTCAAGTTTGGCCCGACTGGGTAACTTGTAAACCGCCAAAGAATGGTCCGTAACAACCCAGACATAACTGCGCTCTTCCCCGAGCGAGTATTCCAGCAACACGGTCTCAGGATCGAGCATTTGCTGGATTTGAGTCGCGCTTACCGGTTCCGGCTGAGTCAATGCAGCAAACTGCGGGCTGGCGGCGCGCATTTCAGCGCGTACCTGCGCTATCTGATCTTTGAGATCACTAATTTCTTGATTTAAGCGGCTCATATCTTCATCTGTGTGTTTTCCGCTGAGCATCTGAATTCGGTACTGTGATTTCGCCGTCAGCGATCGGCTCAGTTCCTGTTCACGTGCTAATAAAATAGAGTCGGCCCCTTGGTGAATGTCTATTTGTGATTCAGACAACATCTCCAGCAAAGTGCGAGCGCGCGAAGCTTCTACAGCTTCAAACGCGTGTTCGGGCTGTGTTTGTTGAACCAACAAGTCCACATACCTTTTATAATAGGCCGCGTGGTAAGCACGATAATGTGATCGCTCGTCATCTGGTCCACCCCAGTGACTGCCCCTGTCCTCTAATTCAGCAAGGGCTTGCTGGTAGGTTTTCGCTGCTTCATCGAGTTTTTGCTGACTATGCAACACTCCCGCCAAGTCCGCCAGAGTCTCGGCATGATTCAGGTTGTTAGGCGCTGACTTATCTATGATGGCTAAGGCCTTTCTGAAGTAGGTTTCAGCCAGAACAGGCTCTCCTCTGTCACGCGCTACATAGCCTAAGCCAATCAAGAACCTCGCTGTTTCTTCGGACTGAGGAGCCTCACGCTCACCGATGGCTAGGGCTTGTTGATAGTATTTGTCTGCCCTAACTAGATCTCCACGAATGCGAGCGATCTTACCGAGATTGCGCAGGCTAGTAGCCAATGTCAAACTTCCAGGCGTTTCCTTCTGCCAAATTGCGAGCGCACGCAGTTCATAGCGCTGTGCGATTGCCAACCTGCCCTGATCAATAAGGCATTCAGCAAGCTTGTTGAGGGTATCCGGTACGGTCGCACTCTCTGGAGCAACTCGTTCAACCACGGACAGGGCCCGCTCAAAATATGTTTGAGCTTTTGCGAGCTCACCACGGCCATAGGCCACGATTCCACGCTCGTTAAGCATCTGTGCCACGTGATTGCTGGTGGGGAAATAGCGTTCGACATTATCCAGCGCTTGGCGGTCGTATTCTTCTGCTGCCGCCAACTCGCCTCGATTCCACAAGATAACACCGAGCATGTGGAGAGCTATTACCGTTTCTACACTCTTGGGACCATCTGCTCGGGCAATCCGCAATGCTTCTCGAACATACTTTTCCGCCTCAATGTAGTCTCCCTGTCTCCAAGTCACCCATGAAAGACTGAGTAGCACGTCAGAAACGGCCATCTCACTGCCTAACTTTTGTAGTTCGACCAACCGCTGTTTGTGATATGCCTCCATATGGGTGAAATCACCGCGTTGCCAGCACGATTCAGCTCTCTGTCTAAAAAGATCCTCTCTGACCTGGGGTGCAGCGCTAGTGGCTTCTTCAATGGCTTGAGCAAAGAGAACGTCACTTTTCTCTGATTGCCCGCCATACATTTGGGCCGCTTGTGAGAGAAACCAAGAATCCAACCAGGGAATATCAGCGCCTTTCGCAACCGCTGCACCCCTGTGCCATTGCTCAAGTGCTTCGTCCAGTTTTCCCGCGTGTGTCAATTGCTGACCTCGCTCGTATATAGAAAGAAGTTCACCCTGGAGGTTGGGACGTGTCAATAACCCCCACTGATCAGACCCGACTAACCAACTACGTTTCGCCGAGCCGCGCAACCCAATAAGTCTGAGAGGACCACGAGAAGCTTGTTCAGTCCGGATGACGTGAAGATCAAAAGGGGATTGAATCTCCCCTTTAGCGTCACCACGAGACCAACTCAACAGAGCATCGCCTGGCCGGATTCCCGCCTTCTCACCCTCCTGATTCTCTGTGATTGATTCAACTATGACGCCTTTTTCCAAAATAGGGCTTGTAGAGAACCCGGCTTGTTGACTGAAGGCTGAGGGTACTAATGGATTGACAAACAGACTTAGACACACTACTGCAATACCAGTGAAGGCCGAGAATGCGCACCGCGAAAAAGCGCTCGGCACGGCTACAACCTGTTCCTTAATTATTAGTTGCCACAACCACCGCCGCTGGGGTCACATGCCCCGCCGCCATTCGGTGCGTCCGTACCGCCGTCCGCAGTCTGGCCGCCAACCGAAGTTGAGGCCGACGAAGCGTTTTGGTGAGTAGCTGTCCCGGGAGAAGCATGCGAACCGAACAGCAAGAAAAAGAAAAGGAAGAACAATTGCGGCATTGCTATCTCCTCAAGTTGAAACTCGGGGTGGAAAAACACTAGAATCATAGTCCATCTCTGGCTAGATGGCAACATGGGAACTTACTCCTCTTTTACTATTACATCCTCCCTAGAGAGCAGTTCATGTTTTACGAGGAACTCAAGGTGCAGCAGATGACTCGTGTAATTTTGTCTCTTATCGTAGCAGTTCTAACTCTTCACCATTCCGCCTTAGCTGTACATCTGTCCGAACTCAAAAGAGGCCAGAGACTGTCTGGTCTCCAAGTGCAGAACGTCTTCTCCGATTCCGATGGTGCAATAGTGGGAGCCAAGTTTCTCCACATTGCCACGGGAGCACCGGTTTTTTTTCTCCAGCTTGAGACCGTTCCGCAGGTACTTACGTGGATTGATACGCCCACTAATTCGAACCAAGGATTACCCCATTCTCTCGAGCACCTACTTACGAAGGGTACAAAAGGCCGGTATCTTCAGCTCCTTGAACAAATGCACCTCGATGAGTCTGGCGCCTCGACATCGCGGGATTTCGTTTGCTACGGGCTTTCCTCCGCAGCCGGAACTGATGGGTTTTTCGAGTCGTTTCATGCGTTGCTCGATGCTATCTACCGCCCCGACTTTACCGACCTAGAAGCTGCCAGAGAGTTCTATCACTTCGGGGTCGCCACTGATCGAAATTCAAAGAAGACTCTAGTTGAGCAGGGCACGGTCTACGACGAACAGAAAACCGTTCAGAATCGATACACCTACTATTTTGAACTAAACAAACGTCTTTTTGGCGACCAGAGCCCGTTTGCATTCGACAGCACTGGCGCTGCGGACGAAATGCGTACAGTTACTCCTGAAGACATTCGGCGTTTTCGCGGGAAGTACTATCGAATTGGGCCGTCATCCGGGTTTATTTTTGTTTTTCCACTAGATGAAAATGTCTCTGCTGTCATCCAAAGAATCTCGCGTGAACTTCAACAGTTTTCTCAGCCAAGTACGGCACCCCCGAAAGCCTCGGGGCACAGCCCTAAGTACGCAATCAATCCGTCCAAGAACTTAGATCCAGCGATTTATCCCTTTCCTGGGCCGAACGCGTCCGCACCCGGGTTTATACATTTTGCATGGCAACCTGGCAAAGCCAACTCGCAGGTAGACCTTAAGTTGTTGGAACTGTTCTCTCGGGCATTGGCCGGGGGAGAGGATTCCTTGCTTCAAAAGGCAGCCGTCGACAGTAAGTTCCGCTCAGTCGATTCAGGAGCAACGGGAGTCGAGTCCTCGCTTTTTCTTGAAAATTCCTCATCCTTTCCGGTGATGGTCGTCGAAGTGGCGGGCGTGCCAGGCAATCGAGTCTCCCTAGAAAGCATAGCTACACTTCGAGATGTGATATCAGACAGGGTTAAGGAGGTGTCTAACTATTCGGATCATTCTCAGAGTCTCCTGGAGTTTAATCGATCCATCGAGTCTCTTGTTAAAGGTATGCGCCGGTCTGAACGGGTTTGGACGAAAAACGCGCCTGGTTTCGGATTACACCTTCCTAAAACAGATTGGAAATGGCAGTTCGATCGGCTCGCCATGGGCACTTCCTTTGTGCAATCGATATCTGAGGAACCCATATGGAAAGCCGTTGAGCAACAACTAGGGTCGGGAAGGAATATCTGGCGAGACGTCATTCAAACATTCCACCTAGCTGACATTCCCTATGCCACCGCTACCGTGCCATCCCCTAAGTTGTTGGAGCAACTCGAAAAATCAAAAGACGAACGCATACAAAAGCAAATCAGTACGCTCATGGACAGGTATCACACAACTGACCAAGAGGTCGCGCTCACCCAATTCCAGCAAGAGGAAGCAATCAAGACCAAAGAAATCGATAAGATTGCAAATGAAGTTACTTGGCCGCATTTTACAAAGCACCCTCCCCTCACTCCGGACGACAAATTGGAGTATCGCCAGTTCCAAATCCAGGGCGTACCCGTCACCGCAAGCTTTTTCGCTGAACCACCAACCCTAGACATTGGGTTCTCCTTCGATCTGAGAAAAGTTCCGAGAAGATATTACAAGTACCTTCCCCTGTTTGTGCATTGCGTGGATTCGCTGGGAATAAACAAAGCGGGTCAAGTGACCAGCTATTCAGATTTGCGCAATCAAATTCAGACACTAACCTATGCTTTCTCGACCGGGTATGAGACAAGCCCGGTTTCAAGGCGTGCCGATTTCACCATACGAGCGTCTGCCGCTAACTTACAGGACTCCCGAGCGACATTGGATTTAATCCAACGAGTTCTGAAATACAACGATCTCAATCTGTCGAATGTAGATCGTCTACGAGATTTAGTCGCAAGCGACGTCGCTGCCGACGACTGGTACGTGCAGCAAGATGCCGCCACTTGGAACGCGGGATATTCCTTTCACTACCAGAATGACCCATTATTCTTTGCTCTGTGGTCGCGACCGACCCGCGCGCATTGGGATGCCAGATTACGATGGCTGCTTCATCAGCCCGTCGATGCTGAAACCATTGAGAAACTAAGCAGTTTCGCCCGAGATTTTCTATTTTTGCCTGCAGGCACATCGAAAGAAGAGCTTTCCAGGAAATTGGACGCAGTAAAGACAACAGGCGTCGAACAGGAACTCGTCGAATATTGGAAAAAGAATCTCTCAAACTTTTCGGAATCGGGATTAGCCGATGGTCTTCAACAACTCGCTCAGGAAGTACGAGAAGATTTGCAGAGAGGACCAGAGAGAACGATCAAGGATCTCAAGGCATTGCAGGACATCGTACTAGACCGGCGGGCTCTTCATGTAGACCTAACGTTGAGTCGCTCCCAACTCGCGCAAATAGAGCCAGATCTTGTTCGGTTTATAGACGATTTGTCCGTCCCGGATTCGTCTCAACTCGATGAAAATAGGACGCTGAATTCAGAAGTCAGTCCTGGTCCAGTGATGCTGAAAGTGATGAGCCGATATGAGCTATCCCAGGATCCCCCGCCGTTGTACGTTGGATTTGTGAATCCAGGTCGCACCGAGGGCAGTATTATCTTTTATACTGATATTCCTGGATATGCAGACGTTGACCGAAACTCCCTCATCCGTGTACTCGCGAGCAAGATTTTCTCCGGAACCGGCCCGTACGGCTTTTTCACGAAAACGTCTGAGAGCGGCTTAGCTTACGACAATGGAATTGCCACCGATCCGCACCGGAAGATCGTCCTTTACATCGCCGACCGTGTGCCCGATATTGCTGCTCTCTTAAACCTTGTAAATTCAACAGCCGCGAATGTGACCGATCTTCATGATCCGAAGATCGTCGACCATGTACTTAGTAAGACCTTTTCGTTCTCTCGGGCAGCTGCGACTTTCTCTGAAAGAGGAAAGGCAATGGCGCTGGACGTTCGCGATGGAGAAGATCCCGCAACGATTCGGCGATTCTCGGAATCCATTCTGCATCTGAGCAAGGATCCCAAACTATCAGAGGAACTTGCTGCTGCTGGCATTTCCTCAATCTGTGGAGTCATGATGAAACCCCGCTGCAACGCCGAGCAGCAAGCGGGTAACTCTCTTTTCTTTTTCGAGGGCTCAGAAAAAGTTCTCTCCAACGCTGAGCGGTCAATACCAATTCCGAAGTTTCTTCGCGTCTGGCCCAGCGACTATTGGATTCAATGAACTTCGCACTATGACAGAATAACTCGGTAATATCTCCAATCACCGTTGTCATGACGGATCGCCAAGTAATAGCCGCCCGGTGAAATGGACGATAAATTGGCTGATGCTTGCAGGACATTGTGACCATCTTTCGCTTCGGCAGTGCCTGAGAACGTGAGCACAGCGTGTTTGTCTCCGATCGTGGTCAGAATTTCTAAGGTGTAGATTCCTGGCTCGGCGCCGGGGGGCAAGTAGATCGAAAGCTTCAGCTTTCCTCGTTCAATGTTGGGAATTCTACCCGGTTGGTTCTGCTCATCGTCTCCTCGAATAGTAGACAAGTCTTCGAAATGGAGCGCCACCAGGGTTATGGGCGGCTCCTTGACTGTATTTTGAGCCACGGGTTTCGTGGCGCGTGAACTCACCCAACGATGTGTGAGATAAGCACCCGTGAGCATAACGCAAACAAGCGCCGCAACGCTGCCGAGAGCAACTAGCCCCATGCGATGTCCCTGCCTTGCCATGCCCTCCGAGAATCGCGAGAAGTCCTGGAAGCATTCACTGCAGGAGTCCAGATGATCCATCCACGCTGCCGCCTTTTCAATAGGAACCTCATGTTTTGCAAGCTTCCCGAGAAATTCCTGCGAAGGCATCCGAGCCGGCTGGGATTCGGATATGAGGTCTTCAATTTCTCCGTTAACGAGTCTTCAAACGCTTTTAGTTTGTTGTCCACAACCGACCACCTCTAATTCTTTCTTAGGCGCTTCGACCGTTCAACCTGGGCCGGACCTTGTCTAATGCATACGTGTATCGCAAACGCGTTTGCTCTTCATCCAGTTTAAGCACCCGTGCTATCTCCTTCCAAGAATAACCATACCGTCGGAATGCCCAAACTCTTTTGGTCCAGTCGTCCATCAATTAGAGGATGTCTTTGATTTCGGCGTCCCGCTGCATGTTCTTCGCGGATTGGTCATCGACTGCCGGACCACGTTCCTCAATTCGCCCGGCAACGGCAAGAATTCGAGAACGTTACGCCGTTCTTTGGCCTTCATCAGAGCACCGGTGAAGCGGCGGTTGAAGGCTCCAGTCAGATACGCTCGAAGATCCTCGACTTCCAGGCAGTCTTCTTTGATGCGCGCTGCCGTCGCACAGAGTACCGATTCCCAAATTTCCGCGACAAAAGTCGAATGATCCTGAATCCACGGTTTATTTGCCAACTCTCTCAAGGCGCGATTTCGAATGAACGGCCACATCTCCCTGGCAGCAACCCTTACGCGTTCCGCCACGGCACAGCCGCTCAACGAATCTTCCTGAAGCACCCATTCCGGGCCTTCTGGGTAGGTAGGAACCACGGACGCCTACTTTCGTAGGAAGAATACTACTAGAGCGTTGCGGACAGCGGATTGGGCTATGCAAGACCCGTCCGGGAATGCAAGATTGATTGATTCCCGACGTGTCACGCGAACGGTTAGTCGTTTTTTGTCATGAAAAGTGTGGGAGTTCGAAAAAACGCCGTGTTTTGGGAATAAAGGCCCGTTTTCATTGGTCTTTAAATGTCCGGGGCTTAAGACTTAGAACAATTTGGCGTCGTGAAAGGTTTCTTCCTTCTTCGTCATATCAGATAGCAAAGACGTTAAATTGCTGAAAACTGCCTGCAAGAAATAGCTCGTGCGCCATTCTTGTAGAAGCAAGATAGGAGCAAGAAGGCTTGTGTCCAACTTTGAGACGAAGATATCTTTTGGGGTTGCACACTTCATTGTGCAAAGTTTTGCAATCGCTTCCCGTTTTGGAACTTATGGCTGTTTAGTAGTTGTGCACTATATTGACGGATTGAAGGTGCCATGTTTTCATGGATATTCTTTCCGATCTCAAAAAGCCTGATTGTCACCTGAAAGTATTTAAGCCGATTTGTCATATACGGGTAAGGAGAGTGGCAACAGGTAAAACTCTTCTCCCGATCCTTTCAGGAGCCAGATGCTAAGTGCTGGCCGAGTCTGAATCGTTTTGGTGTCCTAAAACCTGTATTGAGCTTAGTTGGCATCACGTAGTGAATTTGCCTTGAGAACGCGTTGCATGGGGATTCACTGCCCGGCCCGGTAGTGCTGCGCGGATTGTGTC
>Ga0222749_10000124_pt1 | contig 47242 bp, 30 predicted proteins | sample IncBWH2Mmetat_FD_197234 | JGI IMG/M metagenome (GOLD analysis project Ga0222749, IMG submission 197234) | Metatranscriptome of lab incubated forest soil microbial communities from Barre Woods Harvard Forest LTER site, Petersham... | ecosystem: Environmental > Terrestrial > Soil > Temperate... | reverse complement strand
CGAGGAACGGATAGGTAAAGCGCACTCCGGAAAATGCCGGGTCCTCGGGCGGAAAGTTCTGGCCGTGGGCGAAGCTGGAGATGATCTGCAGGTGAAAGGGCAAATCGCCCAGATTATTGGTAAAGCCGGTATAAATGCCATCCGCGCGCTGAAACATGACGTCGCCAAAAATCACTCCCAACAGTACCGCAACTGATATATAGAAGATGGCGTAACCGCTCGCCGCCCTTCCAGGATGCAAAACCGCTTGCTTGGTTCCCTGCCAAGTCTCCCCCAGATCGCTTGCAACCTGCGATCTATAGCCTGCCCTTAACAGTAAAAGCCAAGGAAGTGAAACCAGACCGGCGGCAATCCCAATGGATTCGTGGTTCAGTCCCAAAAACGAGGCCGCAACAAAACCCACCGTTGCGAGGAGGACAAAGCCAGTGCATGTGCCGCCACAGAGGCGGGCGGCAAAATGCATTCTTGAACAATACACATAAGTAAGAAGTGTGCCGCTGGCAATGGCTATTAATAATATGAGGATGGGAAGCACGGTTTTGGGGTTATTTCGTTGGCTGCATTATATCTCGTAGGCCAAACTTGAAAACTTGAATTTTTAGTGGGGATTTCAAAAACAAAAGCAACAGCAAAAGCCTACCGCGGATTTTCACGGATCACGCGGATTGAAAGGCAGTTCTCAGTTCCGGTAAAAGTACCGGCAAACTGAGTCCTCAGTCGACAGTCCTCAAGCTTTCGCTGTTGCCAGACACAATGACTCAATGACCCAATGACTCAATCAACAATGACTTATTTCTTCTTCTCCGCTGGAGTCCGATAGCGCTTGGCGAGTTTTACGAACTCATCGGCGACGCTGGCAGCGCCAAGGGGTCCTGAGAACGGCCCTTCGCCTTGACCGGCCAGCAGCACCATGGTGGTGTTCTGGTGCTTCAGTTCGAAAGGATAATCCCATGCAAAGGTATAGCCCACCACAAGCACCACGTCGGCGACGTTGGGGTCATCTACGATGCGGATATTCAACGCCTCGAAATCGTCGTTTCTCGCGAGCGCGGACTTCATCAAGTCGCTGCCGAAATAGGTGGCCTCCCGCGCGTCCACATACATAGTTCTGAAACGCCGCAAGATGAAATCTCGATCTTTCGAGTTTTTCAGGGCGTCTGACCTATCGGACATCTCGTCTGATGTCGTCGCAGGCACCAGCTCGCCGGGCGCACTGCTCGAGTGACTGTCGCTTTGCGCGAAGCAGACCAGCGATGAGCCTGTGAGAATAAAAATGAGAAGCAATAAAAGAGTCAGCTTGATACTCAGTCTTGAACAAAGATGCATGGTTGGTTCCTCCTGTGCCCCCCAGCATCGCTGATCAGCAAAAAACCGGCAATACACGACGGGTAAATTAGAGATCAACTCACTCTAATCCAGAGGTAAATTCATAAGTATTTGATTTTTAAAAGTTTACCTCAGAGGACGCGATTGCTGGAAAGGCTACGGCTGAAATCAAAAAGTGTCTTTGTAGTTTGCACCTTATCGCTGCTCCTCTTGCGATTGTCTTCCTGAGGACTCGGAACTGAGGACTGAGGCCTTCTTACGGCTTCGACGCCACCAGACGACAGCCGCAGCCAGGCCGCTCAGCACCAGCGCCGGGAGCGGCGTCACAAAAGCGGCGTTCATACTCATGGCCAGAGAGCTACGTGCCCGATGAAACTTGGGTTTGAATTCGCGCGCTGATGCTTCATACCAGCTCTCGTTGGTGACATCGTCGAAGATGGAAGCATCCAGGTGGATCTGCTGATGGCCATCGGGCAGAGACGCAACTTTCAGACTGGCGAAGACCGGCTCATCACCATTCTGCGGGGCGCGCAACTTCTGGTCTATCTCCTCGGCCTCTCCCGCTGGCACCAGAAAGGTGTAGTCCGTGTGTTCTTTGGTAAACGCCGCCAGATTTTCCTGCTGCACCACGCTGGCATCAAGGCCTGAGCGTAAAGTACACCTGATCTCTACCCGGGAAAGGGTCTCATTCTTGGGCGGCTCATAGTGCGAGGTAATGACCAGAACGGGAAACCGGTCGGGAATGGGGGTACTCACCGCACTGCGGTACTGGCTGCCATAAATTATCAATCCGACAAAAACGATGAGACAGGCCACCGGAAAGTAGATGGCCGTAAGTCCCAGCCAGGCTAGGCCCGCCTTGACAACATCTCTGAGTCTCATCCGCTGGCGGTATTGTACGCCGGGGGAGCAAAAACTTACCGCGAATTTAGAGAGAGAAAGGCCTTTGTTTTCCCTCTGCGTTTCTCAGCGCCCACTGCGGTTAAGCTGTTGCTTTTGTTTTCGCTTTTGAAACTCGAAACTGCCCTTCCTAGGTGCAGGTAAGCATGGCGGTGCCGCTGACGGTCATCGAAGTATTGTTCACGCCAGAGCCAACTGTGAACTGGAGGTTGGCTGGGGCAGTGGCCGTGATCGTGGCTGTTCCCGGTATCTTGCAGGTCGCCATCCCGAGGCTGTTGATGGATGCCACTGGAATGTTCGACGACGACCAGGAGAGACCGTCAGCCAAAACCAGCATCCGGCTCTGATTATTGCTGAAGTTTCCCGTAGCGGTGAACCCAACGGTACCCTGCGAACTGCTGGCTGCAGTGGCCGTTGAAGGAGTGACCGTAACGCTCTGAATGGTTGGGTGGCCGGCACCGCATCCAATCACCAGGGTTGCGATGAGAACTAAAGCGAGTGAAACGATACAAGACTTAATCATAGTTACTTAGAACGTTAGAGCTACGCCGGGGTTGTCCGGGAAAACAGTTTCGAGTTTCAAGTTTCGGGGTTCAAGTTGGTAACGCAAGAGCTTTGACCACAGAGGCATCGAGACATAGAGGAAAAACTTTCGCTGAGAAACAGTTTTCTAAATCCGCGTTGATCCGTGAAATCCGCGGTAAGCTTTTGTTCTTTTCTGGCAACTGGCGGCTGGCAACTGACAACTGCTATTCGAAGAGATGCGCAACTCCAGCCTTGAACTCCTCCCAGGCCATACTCAATTGGGCCGCGAAGTTTGGGCGTGGGTTGCGTTCGATTTGTTCAACCTGACGAAATCCAGTGGGAACAGCAAACAGCGCAGGATCCAATGGGCGCTGCTCCAGCGAGGTCACCTGGGTTTGGCTGATGGAGGTATGCGTTTGCGTCGTACCATCGGGGAGCACAATGGTTTGCGATGAAGTAAATTTCAAGTCAACCGGAGCTCCGGTTTCCGGGTCGCCATGAGACACGAATTCTATCTTCTCACCTGGCGCATTTCCGGCAGACAGGTAGGAGAATCCTCGCTTGCCTTCGGGCCATTTCATATCGCAGGAAATACGCGTATCAAGATCTATATACCACCCGTCGCTCGCGGATTCGTAGGCCGTGGCTTTTGAGCCTGCCAGTGGGACCGACCGGCTCGTGATCATAACGTGCCTTGCGGTGTGACCGAAGATTTGCTTTCTCTCTCCGGTATCTACCGTGGTGGTTTCAATTCGCAACGTGGCATTGCCTGCCTTGGCCACCTGCGGAGTTCTCTGCTGCATCGCGTCCATCTCCGCTTTGCTGAGACGGAGAGGCTTGGGCGGATAAGCCATCGCCTCGTATTCGTTTTTATCCAGATTTAACTCGAAGGCCTGCCCCAGATCGCAGCGGGTAATGGCCACAAGATGCGGACCGTAGCTCATATCCATGGAACCATCGCTGCGCGGAGAGCCTTGTGCATTACGATACTCGCGCCGCCTGCGGTCGCCCTGGATGTAAGTGGTCTGCTCGCTGGGCATCCCTGCAAAAGTATTGCGTACAGTTATCTTCAAGCCAGATGGTAAGCCAGGTGTTACCTGAGCATTCATGCCGCTTGCTGCCTGAGGCTTTGCATCAGGAAGGTTTGCCGCCAGAAGCAATGGAATTCCGAGAAGCAAAAGACAAAAAGATGAGAGACGCATAAGGGACCTCCGCGACGCCCATAGGGGACTTCAGGAAAATATACTACAAAACAGCCCTGAAGGTTTTCGCCGCAGATCAACACGGATTTACGCGAATCTCTTTCTAGTCTGTCATCCTGAGCCGTAGGCGAAGGACCCCGAGGATGCGTGCACTACGAAGCACACCCACTTTCGCAATCTGATAAGCTCGGCCTATGGCCGTGTTTGGTCAGCAGGAAGAATACAAAAACCGTCTGGACTGGCAGATTCTCCGCGACGGGAGCATTGCCCTGTACTTGCGGCAGGAATACCTTAACGAAGACGCTGACTGGCTGCGGCAGCACGATTATCAGGTCTTTGCTTGCGACTGTACGCAATGGACCACCGAAGAAGCCATGCACACAGGTTTTCAGCGGACGCTCTCTTTCCCTGACTACTACGGCAAAAATGCAGACGCCCTCAAGGATTGCCTTTACGACCTGCCGGTGCCTGAGACGGGCGGAATGGCCCTGGTATTAAACCGCTTTGACGCCTACGCCAAAGGCACAGGCATGCCGCTCATGCATTCGAAACGGACAGAAGCCGAAGTCGTGCTCGATATTCTCGCAGGCGCTTCAAGAGATTTCCTGCTGACAGGCAGGCGGTTCTTGACGCTCGTGCAATCAAATGATCCGCATCTCCGGTTTGAGAGGCTCGGCGGAATGACGACGCAATGGAACCGGCGCGAGTGGCTGAATAAGAACAGGGGAGTCTAAAAATAGTTCTCTGTTCTCAATTCCCATTCTCAACGAAAGGCAAAACTCACTGGGGATTTCAGAATATCAAGCCGTGGTATCGCTTCCACGGCTTGATCTCCGATACCAGCTGCCTTCTGTTTTCCTTGCAGCTTGGAGCTGTTTTTGTGGTTTTTACTTCTTATCCTTCTTGTGATGACTGTCCACACTAGCGTCGGCGCTGGTGTTGGAGTTGAGGGTTAAGTCGTTGACGGCGCGCTTGTGGCCGCGCGTCTCCGTTTCTGAGTTTGCATGGGTATTGCTGTCGGCCCGCGTGGAACTGCTGCCTCCCGCATTAACGTTCACATCGGCCCGGGTGTCGGAGTTCACACCCAGTGCGGCGCCCGAGTCAGACCTTTCATGTCTTGCGTGATCAGCTCTTTCTTTTCTGTCTTTGTCTGCGCGTTCTTTTCTTTCTCTATCTGCTTCTTTTCTTTCCTTCTCCAGCCGCTTTTTTTCAGCCTTCGTCATGGTTTCTGTGTTGGCTGTGGCTCGGGTCGCGGAATGCAGGCTGCCATTCACGTTGCTATCCAGATTTGTGCCAACCCGCGTCGTGGAATCGAGCGTGCCATTGACGGCGCCGGTCTGGCTGCCAACATTGCCTACCGCGCCAGTCGTGCTTTGCACGGCGCCACCCACTCCTAACTGCGCCCCGGCGCTGAGCGTCATGCCAAGCAGCGCCGCCGAAGTCAGGACGAGCATTTTGCCGTATCTCATTTTGGTTGTCTCCTTTTACCAAAAAATTTCTATCTCGAAATCAGCTCACGATGAGAGTAAGTGCAAAATCCGTGCCAAAGCCCCGAAATCACATGTAAGTTGCTGAAAACAAGAGGGTTTCGGAATCGCACTGAACTTGAAACAAGAAGAAGAAATTACCTAGTCTCGACAAAACTTTCATCACCCGCAGAGCTGCCCTCTACATGCTCAGGCAGGCCCAGCGCAGAGATAAAGACAAAAGTGAACGCAGAGGACGCCGGAAAACGCAGAGGAAAGAATACCAATTGATATCACTCTGATATCAAAACATTGCTTTTCCCGGAAACGCAGGTCATCATTGTGGCAGGCGTGCGTGCACGTTATGCATTCAAGAATGCGGGGCTTTTTGCAGCCCTTCAGGTCTTTGACAATTCGCTGTCCGTATGCGGTTGTTTTTTCCTGAGGACTGAGGACTGACCAGCAGCAAGTCCCTCACCCGGGATCGCTTTTCGCCAATAACGACGCAGGTCAGACGCGCTTTTGGGCACTTAAAACACTGGCTAGCAAGTGGGGGCCTCAATCCACTCTGAAAATCAGCAGCAAGAGCTTTTGCGGTTGTTTTTCCTGAGGACTGACAACTGAGGACTGACCAGCAGCAAGTCCCCCACTCCAACTCGACTATCGCCAGTAATGACGCGGGGCAGACGGCGTTTTGGGGACTCCAACCATAAGCTAGCAAGTGGGGGCCTCAAAAAATCTTCCGAAAAATCAGCGTTCATCTGCGGCTAAGGGTTTTGCGGTTGCTTTTGCTGAGAACTGAGAACTGCTTTCCAGGCACTCCACGCCGGAGCACGAGGGCCCCGGCGTTGGAGTGATTCAAGGTATGGGTGTGCGATCAGGCACTGAGTATAAGCGTGGGGGAGGGTATTGCAGCAGTCATAAGCTTTGATGTTGATTGCAGACGTTGGGGAAGGGGTCGGACTGGGCGAACCAATCCAACCAGCGACGTACGGGCCTGAAGGTACTTATGTTCCACACCGTTGAAGACCATAAAATAGTTTCGCGATGTTCTGCTCTATAGCACTATGAATATTGGGGTGCAATCATATAGAGGAGCTATTGGGCTGTCAACTGAAACTAAAGACCATTACATAGCAGTTAATAAGAGTCTGGATAAGTGAACTTTGGTAAGGTCATTCAGGTGCGCTATATAGCAAGTAGCAGCCTCTCAGCTCCCGGCCTCATTCAAAATCCGCGTGATCCGCGAAATCCGCGGTAGGCTTTTGCTGTTGCTTTTGTACTTTTCAAATGGAGGTCCGGCTTCGTTTTTGCTGCAGCAAGGCCTGGCTTTTTTCTGCGGCTTCTTTGACCAGGAATCCCATTTTGGGATGGGAGGGTTCAAGGTCAACCGCTATACCGTTCTTCTGCAGCTCTTCGGTTGTGATGGGTCCAATGGAAACCACGAGCACTTTCGACAGTGCGCGCAACACGGTGTCTTTGGCTCCCATCTCATCGGCCACTTGCAACAGGTGCCGCAACTGGGCGGAGCTGGTGAACAATGCAACATCAATCTCATTGCGGCCCAGAGCTGCGATCGCCGCACGCAGCGGGCCTGTATCTTCCGGGGGCATCCACTCATAAACCGGCACCGAGGTCACGGTTGCTCCGCGTTCAGTTAAGCCGGTTATGAGTTCCGGATTAGGAACGCCGTACTCCTGCACTGCGACCCGGCGGCCGCGTGTCTGCAACAACTTTGCCTGGTCCAGTTCGTGCAACACTTCGCGCCACGTGTTCGGCTCAGGAATCATTAATGTAATGGGCACGCCCATCTCACGCAGCGCTGCCACCGGCTTCGGTCCGCGAGCAACCACGGCGACGCGACTCAGCGCAGCTATGAATTTTTCCCTGGGATGTAGGGTCTCAACCACACGCGTAAGCGCGCGCGTTCCCACGCCCGTCAGAAAGATGACGATATCGAGATGGCCACCAATGAGCTCGCCGGCAAATTGCAGCGCCTGGGTGTTGGAGTCGAGCGGGACCTCGCGCATGGAAGGAGCAACCACGGGCTCTCCGCCCGAGTTGGCGATGAGCTTGGCCATCTCCTGCGCGCGCCGGCTCTCCAGCGTGAGCACCCGCAATCCCGCAAAGCCTTCGTCTGGCATGCCTGTTCCTAACCCCGCAATCGCCGCAACCCTGTCGGAGTGAATCGCATCAGCCTCTCAGATTAAAGTGGTACCGAGCAGGCGTCAAATCGGAATGTTTCCCGGTTCCCTCTCAGGTAACGAACGTATAAAATCAACAATCCGCACCACGATGAGGAGCAATGCGAGATAACAGAGATTTCAGAGTGGGGAGGCTTCGGCCCAGCGCCGTAGGCCAGTGCCTTTCCATTATCTATATAACCATCGTTTTTGCGAGCTTCTGCGTCGCGCAAGAGAGCTATCGCATGAGCGGAACGGTGGTGGATCTGTCCGGTGCCGTCGTTGCCAATGCCCACGTGAAGCTGATCGCGGGTGGAAAAACCGTCGGCGAAGCCACTACGTCTTCTAACGGCACTTTTGCCATCAGCACGGATTTACAGGCTGACACTATCGAGGTGACCGCGCCGGGGTTTACAACTCTGCAGCTCCCCTTCACCAACCGCGGCAGCAACGCCCTCACGCTGCAGCCCGCGGGAGTTGCGGAGCAGGTGAACGTTGTGGCGAACCGCAGCGCAGTGCCCACAGCAGAGACGGCGGAGAGCGTTGCGATACTTTCCCAAAATGAAATCAGGACGTCGGCCGCTTCCGCCATAGATGAAGTTTTGCGGCAGGTACCGGGATTCACTTTGTTCCGCCGCTCCAGCAGTATTTACTTGAATCCGACAGCGCAGGGTGTCTCCCTGCGCGGGACCAACGCCAGCGGATCGAGCCGGGCGCTGGTGCTGGTGGATGGCATCCCACTCAACGATCCCTTTGGCGGATGGATTTTCTGGGACCGCATACCCATCGCCAATGTGGACCGCATCGAGGTGCTCAAAGGCGGCTCGTCAGAACTCTACGGCTCCGACGCCCTGGCCGGCACGGTTGCTCTCTTCACCCAGCCTTTAGATCTTTCGCGCGTGACACTTGAAACATCGTATGGCACAGAAAATACGCCGCTGGCTTCCCTTTCTGGCACGCTGCGGCGCGGACCGTGGGCCGGGAATTTGAGCGCCGAGACTTACAGCACCGGTGGATACAACCAGGTAGAACAAAGCCAGCGCGGCAGGATTGATCACAACATAAATTCAGAGCACGACAGCGGTTCACTCACGCTTCAATATGGGGACCCGCGGGGATCGAGAGGGTTTGTTCGCGGAGCAACTCTGCTGGAGTCGCGGCATAACGGCACCCCATTTCAAATCAACAACAACCGGCTTTACGAACTCGATCTTGGGGCGGATATTCCAACCACAGGCTTTGGCACTTTCATCACACGTGCTTATGGCCTGAATGAAGATTACAACCAGACGTTCTCCTCGGTGGCCAATGACCGCAATAGCGAGACGCCGGCGAGCACGCAACATGTCCCTTCCCATGCTTTTGGGATTAGCGAGCAGTGGTCGGCGGCGCTAGGCAAGCGCAACGTGATGGTCGCGGGAGTGGAGGGCAGCCTGGTCAGCGGCGCGACCCATGACACAGCACTCACCAACCGTGTACCCAGTTCGTTGACCCGCGCGGGCGGCGAAGAACGGGATTTTTCCGTCTACCTGCAAGACATGATTCAACTCACGGCCCGCGACACCCTGACCGTAGGCGGTCGTCTGGATGAATGGTGGAACCTTGATGGCTCGAGCCTGGCAGTTTCTCTTCCCAAATTGGTAACGACGGCATCGAATGTTTTCCCAAGAAAAAGCGAAGCTGCATTCAGTCCGCGACTGGCGTTCAATCATCGCTTCACAGACAACGTAAGCGCTTCGGCTTCTGCCTACAGATCATTCCGCCAACCCACGCTCAACGAGCTGTACCGGGCCTTTCGCCTGGGAAATATCCTCACCCTTGCCAACGCTGGTCTGCAATCGGAACGACTGTCCGGAGCGGAAGCAGGATTGAGCGTTAGTGGCTTGAATCGCCGTCTTTACCTGCATGGAGGATTTTTCTGGAACCACATTTCCGAGCCGGTGGCGAACATAACTCTAAGTACGACTCCTAAACTCATTACCCGCCAGCGCACCAACCTCGGTTCGATTGGCGCTACCGGAGTCGAACTGCAAAACCAGATTCAACTCACCAGCCGGCTTACAATCGATTCGGGATATCAGTTTGCCAACTCCAAGGTCTTGTCCTTCCCGGCAAACCGGCTTTTGGAAGGCCTCGACGTTCCGCAGTATGCTCACCATCAGGCAACAACCGACATTCGTTACGCCTTTGCCCGCGGCTGGATGGCCTCAGTTCAGGCACGCGCAAGCAGCCGCCAGTTTGAAGATGACCAGAACCTGTTGCCGCTGGGTGGCTATTTCACATTCGATTCCTATGCTTCCGCGCCCTTGACTCATGGATTGCAGATGTTCCTCGCCGTCGAGAACGTTCTCAACCGGCAATACCTGATTGGAAGGACCCCAACTCCTTTGGTTGCGGCGCCCATCACCGGGAGAATTGGTTTGCGGCTGACGTGGCCGAAACTGTAGGAAAAGCAGTCCTCAGTCCCCACAGGCTCCAGATAGCGCGCGTGCTTGAGTAACTGACCTCACCAATAAAAAAAGGCGATGGTCGCTCCACCGCCTTTTCACCTAACTTATCTTGCAACCGCCTAAAACGGCTCGAAGATATGCGAGAAGTCCCAGGTGTTTTGCGAGATGCCGCTGCAGCTTGGTGACACCACGCCGGAGCAGCCTCCGTTATCTCGCGCCACCGACCAGAACGCCAGGCGGCTGATGTTGCCGTTCGGTTTGGCAAAGTTCAGCACCGTTTGCGCGTCGTTCTCAGTAAAGACCTCGGGCGAGACGTCGTTGCGACCGATCATGGGAGTGATCCCCAACATAGTGGATAGACCGACCGATTGTATCTGGCCGAGCGTGCTGTTGGCCGCAGCAATCGCGTTTTGTCCCATGGTGTTGGGGTTGGCGATGCTGCCATAATCCATCGCCATGATATTTACTACGCTTACCTTCACACCATGCGACTTGGCATTGGCCAGCAGGTTGACGCCATCTTGCGTCAGACCGCTGGGCAGCACCGGCAACGTATACGAGATGATGAGACCAGGATTGGCTGCCTGCAATCCTGCTAATGCGGCATTGCGACGATCCACGGCCGCGGTATCGGCGATGGGAGCGCCTTCAATGTCGAAGTCCAGCATCTTGACGTTGTATTTGTTGATGACGGCTTGATACTGCGCCTGCACTGCGGCTGCACTGCCGCAGGCCTGTCCCAGCTCAATGCCATTGGCGCCGCCGAAGGAGACAATAACGTCACCGCCGGCACTGCGCAGTGCGTTGATTCTTGACAGCATGGTCGTGCCATCGGGGAAGCTGTCGTTGGGCAAGATCACGCCCAAGCCGGCCCAGCCGGCCCCGCATCCGCCGTTATCAATGATGAACGCCAGCGTAAAGACCTTGATCCCGGACGCCTGCGATATCTGCGCGATGTTGTTATTGGAGAGGCTCATATCAACATAGGGCGCAAACAGGCGTTGTCCGGTCGGAGGCGGCGGCACTGGTGTCGGCGTAGGAGTTGGTTTGGGCGTCGGGGTGGGCGTTGGTGTTGGACCCGGAGTTCCGCTCACCGGCTGCCACAGCGCGGGAACATTGGGCGGCTCCCAGCCGACGAGCGAGGTATGCGCTTGAATGCATTTGTATTCCACACCATTGAACATCACCAGCGCACCAACTGCATACGACGTGTTCGGTTGCCAATTGGGAACTCCGGTTGGAGGCGGCGTAGGTGTAGGAGTTGGCTTCGGCGTTGGAGTAGGTGTTGGCTTAGGTGTCGGAGTAGGAGTTGGTCTGGGTGTTGGTGTTGGTGTTGGTGTCGGTCCCGGATTTCCGCTGACCGGTTGCCAGAGCGCCGGAACATTGGGCGGCTCCCAGCCGACCAGGGAAGTGTGGGCCTGAATACATTTGTATTCCACACCGTTAAACATCACCAGCGAGCCCACAGCATAAGAGGTGTTGGGCTGCCAATTGGGAACTGTTTGCGCTGAAGCCGCCAGGGGAAGAAGCAGTAGCATCAGAGCACAAACGCTCACGACAACTAGGGGGATCCGCTTCATAAGAAGCCTCCTTGAAATTTGGATTGCGATATCTCTAGAAATCCAACTGCTATGAGGGTCGAATCATGATGAACTGCTATAGAGCTTTGATGGATGATCTCCTCTGCTTTGGCCTAGTAAATGAGCACTTGCTTCGCTCATGTTTTGGATGTGCACTATAGCACTTTGTGAATAGGTTGTAAACAGGATTTTATACATCAAGCAAGTAATTTCGGACTCGTTTCTGCCGGGTGAGTAGCACTCAGCAATCAATAATCACAACCAACCCGAAACGGGCATCTGCGTTTGGGATATTCGCCGGTGCCTGGAACCTTCTCAATAAAACTTTTCTGACAAAAAAATGTGAGGTTGCGGCAATATAGAGAATAGAATTCAAACAGGATTAACATTCCAGGGAGAATTTAACAATAAGATGATCTTTTACATAGTAGCCATTGTGATTGCTGCCTTCCTTTGGGCCAATCTGGAAATTCACATCGAGGGCAGCCAGGGCTGGGCTGCCAACCTGCCCACATGGAAAGTGGACAAGCACATTCTGTTAGACCTGTTTTATGGCGGGCGTCCGCTCACCGGGTACCACGTTTGGGCGTTCTCTTCCGTGTTCTTCTTTTTTCATCTGCCTTTTTTCTTCCTGCATACCTGGTCCTTTCGGGGAGAACTCTGCGCTATCGCCGGATATAACCTCTTTTGGGTCATCGAAGATTGCCTGTGGTTCGTTTTGAATCCGCACTTCGGCCTGTCAAAGTTTAACAAGAGCAGCGTGTGGTGGCACAAGCGCTGGTTCCTGGGCTTGCCTTTGGATTATTGGGTCCTGGGCGGGCTGGGCGCAGTCTTACTTCATTTCGGCGGTTTTTGAGGCGCTCGGGATAGGGCTTCGCAGCCAAAAGAGGTTTCGAGTTGGCAGAGCAACAGCTTATTTCACCAGAAAGACGCAGAGAAAAACCAAGAGCGCGTCTCATAAAATCCGCACCGAGCCCTTTCGCTTTGCGAAAGGGCTCGGTGTCACTGGATACCAGGTACTGACAACTGAGCACTGTTTCCTAAAACGGCTCGAAGATATGGGAGAAGGCCCAGTTACTTTGTGAGACGCCACTGCAGGTATCGGAGGCTGCAGTGTTGCCAGGGCAACCGCCGTTGTCGCGCGATACCGACCAGAAGCTCAGGCGCGTGATGTTGCTGTGGGATTGCGCGAAGTTCAGCACCGTCTGCGCATCAGCCAACGAGAAGATCTCGCCCCCGCTGTCGTTCTGCCCGATCATGGGGATGATACCCACATTCGCGTGCAGGCCGGCGGATTGCAATTGGCTTGTGGTGTCAGTGGCGGCCATGGTGGCGGCGCCTCCCATATTGGAATTGGGGCTGCCGTAATCCATGGTCATGATGGTCACCACCGACACAGGAGTGCCAAATCTCACGGCACTCTGCACCACACTAATCCCGTTGTTGTCGAGACCGGTGGGATTCACCGGCAAGGTGAGCGATATCTGCAAGCCCGGATTGGCCGCCGCCAATCTAGCCAGCGCCTGGCTGCGACGATCAATCGAAGTGGGATCGCCGACCGCGGCGCCTTCGATGTCGAAATCCAACATCTTGACGTTGTACTTGTTGATGACCGATTGATACGCCGCCTGCAGACTCGATACACTGCCGCATACCTGCGCAAGTTCGGAACCGGCGGCGCCACCGAAGGAGATGACCACGTCTCCGCCGTTGGCCCGAATCGTGTTGATATAGCCGGCAAACGTGTTCTCGCCCGAGATGGGCCCAAGACCTCCCCAGACCGGCGTGCAACCTCCGCCATCAATAATGAACGCCATCGTGAAGAATTTGATTCCCGAGGCAGAGGAAATCTGCGGCAGGTTGCTGGTCAGGCTCATATCAGTGTAGGGCGCAAAGAACTTGCCGCTTCCGCTGGTAGATCCCACGGTGAGAGTCACTAAGGCGGTATGGCTTAGGCTGCCGCTGCTTCCGGTAATGGTCAACCTATAGGTCCCAGCCGCGGCTGTGCCTGTGGCGACAGTCAAGGTTGACGATCCCGAACTGCCAATGGAGGTTGGACTAAAGCTGGCGGTTGCTCCCGATGGCACTCCACCCACACTCAGGGCTACGTTTCCGTTGAAGCCGCTGAGCGCGCTCACGGTTGCGGTATAGCGGGCGCTGCTTCCGGGTGTGACTGTCTGTGAACCAGGCGTTGCCCCCAGTGTGAAGTCTGGGGTTCCGCCGCTCGTGCCCGGAGTGAAGTTGCACGCGGTCTCTGAGCCGACTGAGGAAAAAGCCCCCCACCAGTTCAGTTGCGAGACCGTGTTCTGCTCGGTGCGGAACATGAAGTTGCTGCCTACGGCTTGTTCCGCTGCTCCCGGCGCGGTCACAAAAACCGAATACGTATGCGCGGGGATGTTGACGACCATGCGGAAGTGATAGGTCACTCCGGCAGAATACGGAATGACATTGTCAGCGGCGTAGGTCCCAGCGTTGCGCGCATCAATGTCTCCTGAAGGATTGAAGCGGGCGAGCGCGGCAAAGCCGGTGTAAGCGGTTTGCGCTCCATTGGAGAGACCGACAACAGCGTTGGCCGGCGAGACCGAGACGCTGGCATCAAACTGCACAGCAAATGTGCCGGTCTGATTGGCAAAGACGGTGTTCTGCCAGGCGCCGCCAGCCGTTGTGGTCACGCAACTCGGCGCCACCGGATTTACTATCAGCGTGACCATGGCCGAGTGTGTCAGGCTGCCGCTGGCTCCCGTAATGGTCAGCGTGTAACTCCCCGCCGCCGTCGAACTGCTAGTCGAGACAGTCAGCGTTGAAGACCCTGAACCGCTCACGGAGGATGGACTAAACGAGGCAGTGGTGCCTGCAGGTAATCCGTTGACGCTGAGCCCCACGCTGCCGCTGAACCCGTTGGTGGCGCCTACGGCCGCCGTATAGCTGGTGACGTTGCCCGCGGTCACTGTCCGCGAACCTGGCGTCGCCGATAAAGTGAAGTCGGACGCCGGACTCCCAAGAGTGAAGTTGCAAACGGTCGCTGAACCTGCCGAGGCAAAGAGGCCCCAGTTGTCGAGACTGGTCACCGCGTTCTGCTCGGTGCGGAAGGCGAAGTTCGACGCCAGTGTCTGCTCGCTCCCGCCCGGCGCGGTTACAAAGACAGAATAGGTGTGCGCCGGCACGTTGATGACCTCGCGGAAGTGGTAGGTGGTACCGCCGGAATACGACATAGGCGTGGTCGCTGCGTATACCCCGCCGTTGCGCGCCTGAATGCCGGAGGCGTTAAACGCCACCAGCGCGGCAAAGCCGGTGTACGCTGTCTGCGCGCCTTGGGAGAGTGCGATCACGCTATTGATGCCCGTGGCCGCAGGCGTGGCATCAAAGGTGACTGTGAAGGTCCCTGTCTGCACTGCGGGCAAGGCTGTGTTCTGCCAGGTCGTACCCGAGGTCAGGCACTGATTTTGTGCCGCGCCGCTGCCCGTGAGCAAAAAGAGCGTGACAATGACGGCGAGAAAACAAGACTGCTGGGGGCGAGCTTTCCGAGCGTTCAATTTCAGTCGCATCGTTGTTCCTTTCGTCCGAAGACGTTGTGGTTTGTTGCCTGCGCTTGTCTGGCTTGTTCTAATTTTCGGGGTCGAACTGATCTTGGGACGCCTTCTCACATAATGATACGTTGGATTGTTAAAGCGTTTTAATATTGCCCGCGAATTTTATACTTGTCATTTCTTTTGTCAAGAAACTTTTTTTGTCTGGAGTTTTTGTCTAAATCGGCAGATGGTGCAGAAAAATGAAGTCTGGAGTACAGGCCCGGAAGGACAACATGAAGACAGCAGTAGTACGTGAAGCTTGTTTCATAAATGTGGTTGTGTCAATTTCATGAATCCAGTGCGCCGGCTTTTTGGAGCTTTTCTTTCATACCCGCCCAACTCAGGCGGGTGGATTCCTCGGGTGTGCCTGCACCGCGCCAGTGGGTTTCTAAACTGATGGCATGGCGGTATCCGTCATTCTTCAGAGCGCGGATTTGCCCTACCCAATCAATAGCGCCGCGTCCGATGCACTCCCATTTGTACTCACCGTTAGAAGATTTGATGACATCTTTGCAGTGGCAATGGCCAATCCGGTCTTTGGGCAAGAGGTTGTAACCACCGGGATAAGGCGTTTCACCGCGCATGGCGGCGTTTCCCGGGTCCCAATTCAACATGAAATAAGGAGACGGAACAGCCTTGAGCGTCTCGGCTGACTCGGCGGCGGTGGCGGTGTTGCAAGCGTGCTCGTTTTCCAGTACCAGAGTGACATTTTTTTTGCCGGCAGTCGTGGCGGCATCGAGGAGCTTCTGGTACATGGCAGCACGATAAGGAAGGGGATCATCGAGGCGCCAGAAGTCGAAGCAGCGAACCCGGTCGGTGTTGAATTCTTTGGCCAGGGCGAGGCTGCGTTCTAAAACCTCATCCTGCTGATCAAAGGTAAAGTCGGCGCCAAACTGGTCGCGCTCGACGCTGAACTTTGATTTGGGCGCATTGGGCCAATCCACCTTGAAGAGCGGGCCGGTGATGGCAATGACGCGCAAATTATTGCTCTGCAGAATGCGGTGGACTTCGGCAATCTCCTTGGCATCGAGATTGACGATGTTCTTGTTCCACAGGGAGCGCAGCTCGACAAATCCCATGCCGAATTCTCGCGAGGCGATCTGGCAGGCGTGAGCGAAATCCTGGGAGAGCTCATCGGTGACGACGGCGAGTTTCATAGACATCTGCAAGCTCCAAGAAAGACAGTTGCAAGGCAGTTACAAGTTACAGGCTCCCGGCTCTCAGTTGCAAGCCGGGGGCGCCAGCTTTAGTTTAATGTGTACTCCGGATAAACATCCTCTACCACCTCAGCCATTAAATGGCTATCATTAGCTCTCAGGCTTCATGAACAACCCATTACAACCCAAAGACGAGCAATTGTTCACACTCACTTGCGACATCATGCAAGATGCTATTGCCTATATGGAGCGGCGAACCGCCGCCGGACGCTACATCCCCAAACATGATGACTGGCCTTCTCTCTCATGGACTGACGATGGGATGCCGGATTTTAGCTTTGCAGAATCCAACTTGCCGAACTACACCGATTCCTTTGGCTTGGGATTGTTTGAGGCTTTCTCAGAAACGAAGGAAGGGATAAAAGGAGAAACTTACAAATGGGACGAGAAACCAGCGTTCCAGGCGTTGTTGGATTATGTTGAATCAGAACCGCAGATCCATAAGCACTTCTTTCCAATAAGCGACGCGGGAAACGGTCGGGGAAAGCTCGGTTTCTTCAAAAGCAGTGTCGAAGTGTTCATTAGCTCTCTCACGGAAGGGTATGTCCATAGATTTGGGTTTACCTTCGACCGAGGCAAGTTCCTGCAGGTGTATTTACCGCGCGAGAACGCCTTGGTTGAAGACCAGCTTGCGATAGAGATTTGGGTCCCCATCCTTCACCTGGCGTTCGGGGCCGATGAAATTGAATTGACGCCCGATGTCTCGGTCAGCCGAATGCCGGAAGATTTTCAACTGGCACGGGCCAGGCTCTTTCGAGGATCTGAAGAAATACAGCATGGAATTGTTCAAGCTGCCACCCACGCCCTCATTTTGAAAGACTACACGCTTCCCAATCTGGGCTATTTGACCAAGTTTGGGTCGTTTCTTAGTCCCTCAAGCCCTATCCTGGAAATCATCAATACTTTCTTTGCAGCCTTAAGAATGCTTATGGAGGCAAAAACCGGCTACGGGCAAATCCTTGTAGTGCCAATCGGCTGGGCTGGTTCTTACGTGGCTTCTCTGCCCGATCTGGAAGGGGTTGCGTTACGCAGATACCCGGCCGACCTCGGAGGAGAATTGGATAGAGCCATACCGGCACTGTCACTGGAACAGTTGAGCGCGGTGGGTGTCCTGTTTTCAAAAATCCTCAAACTGCAGGAACGCTCGGCCGGTCATCGCATGCAATTGGCTATCCGGCGCTTGAATAACTGCTTCTTGCGCGAAGATGCGGAGGACGCGATTCTTGATGCAACCATCGCAATGGAGTTACTGCTGTCGGATGGAGATACGCAAGAAATCACGCACAAGCTTGCCCTGAGGATGGCGGCATTATCAAGCACAGTGCCGGATTATAAGCATGAGCCCGCTGCTGTGTTCAAGAATGTGAAAGCGCTATATCGTTTTCGTTCCGCCGTTGTGCAAGGCAACCAGGAAAAAGCCAAAGAAGCCAGGGAAATCAAGCTGGACGACGGTACGATCATTCCTACAATCAAACTTGCTACAGATTATCTGGGCATGGCAGTTCGCGCGATTGCCCAACAACCTGAGTATTTCACGCCCCACAATATTGACGAGAAACTGCTGCTCAAGTTCATACCACCGCCGGAATTTGAATGAACTGAGATTTATCTTTCACTTTCGAGTTTCTTATTCCCTAATCTCAATTTTGTCATCCCGAGCGTAGCCGCGCTTCGCGGCGGAGTCGAGGGATCTAGGTTTTTCTCAGACTTCTCAATCCTGCTGCCGCCGAATTCCAATTCCCGAACTCAGGTGATACTGCCGGCTGTCAGTTCCCCGTTTTTCTGAGTACCGAGTACTGGGTACTGTTCTTTTAAACTTTCAAGGCTCCCACTTTTTCCAGTTGCTGCTTCATTCCGGCCCAGCTCTGGCGGCTCGATTCCTCCGGCGTGCCAGCGCCGTGCCAGTGGGTCTCAAGGCTGACGGCATGGCGATAACCATCATTCTTCAGCGCGCGGAACTGGCCAACCCAATCAATGATGCCCCGCCCCATGGCCTCCCATTTGTATTGGCCGTCGGCTCCTTTGACTGCGTCTTTGCAGTGGCAATGGGCAATGCGATCTTTGGGCAAGAGATTATAGCCATCGGGATAGGGCACTTCATCGTGCGTAGCCGCATTGCCCGGGTCCCAGTTCAACATGAAATGAGCGGACTGCACCGCCGCCAGCAACTTCGCTGATTCGGCGCCGGTGGCGGTGTTGCATGAAGGCTCGTTTTCGAACATCAGGATTACGTCCTTCTTCCCTGCTTTGTTCGCGGCTTCGAGCAGCGTCTGATTCATGGCAGCGCGATAAGGAGTTTGGTCTTCAATGCGCCAAAAATCAAAACAGCGCACGCGGTCGGTCTTGAATTCCTTGGCCAGTGCGAGGCTGCGCTCCAGGACATCATCCTGCTGGTCGAAGGTAAAGTCCGCGTTGAACTGGTCATGCTTCTTTTTCGGGTCGGGGTTCGGGCTGTACTTGGATTTGGGCGCACCTGGCCAATCGGTTTTAAACAGCGGGCTGGCGATATCGGTGACCCGCAGTTTGTTCTTCTCCAGGATGCGGCGGGCCTCAGCGACCTCTTTGGCATCGAGATTCACAATGTTCTTGTTCCACATGCCGCGCAACTCAATCCATTGCATGCCGAATTCCTTCGACGCAACCTCGCACACATGGCCGAAATCCTGGCCGATCTCGTCGTTAATGACAGAGATTCGAAACGGCGAGAGCAGCGGACCCGATGCTGCATAAGCGGGAATTGATGGGAGAGCCGTTGCTGCGGCGGCAAAACCTAAGCTGGCAAGAAAATCACGACGGGAAAGACGAAACGACATAGAAGATCCTCCTGGACGCTGAACATTGTAAACCCAACGGCCAGTTGCAAGTGTGGTAACTCAATTTTGTGGGGCACCTGAAGGGCGAACAACCCCAAAGGGGTGACGTATTATAGCCCAGCGCTTCAGCGCTGGGGTGTTGGTGGGAAAATAAGCTCAGTCCCGTAAGAGACGACGCCGTTCTTTAACCCCGTGAAGATCAAATTCATTATCTCGGGGATTTATGAAACGCGCTCGTATGATGGGCCTCATGCCCAAAAGTCAACGGGAACTTTGTGCAGAGGCCCATCCTAAGCTTGTAGATCAAGAAATACTCAGAAATCAGTCAGACCAGGCAAGATAACCCGGGACAATGATTCCCACCAGAGGAACGATCAGCAAAATGCCCCACCAACTGGGCTTGCCGCGGGCCTCGGCTACTGCCATCCAAACAATGATGAAGATGACAATGTTTACCAGAGGAATCAAACAGAGAAGTATCCACCAGATGGGTTTCTTGGCAATGTTCAGCAGCAGGATGCTGTTTATAATCGGAATCCACGCCATCCAGGCATTTTCCGTATGCGTCTTTTTGGCGATGGTCTGAAGAGCCAATGACAGGTACACATAGAACGCCAAGCCTATGAGGGCGAACACCAGCAGAACACCACCCGCAAGCATAGTCTGCCCCGCTGTAGGTCCCTCATCCGAAGATTGGGCCAGGAGCGCACCTGCAGGAAGCAGTACCGCAACTAAAGTCAAAACAGCCATACCCAGCCACATCAAACCACCACTTGCTCGTATTTTCATTCGAGTTCCTCCTCGGGAATTCTGATTTTGAAATTCTGGGCAGCCGACGGGGATGAGTATGCCCTCGTCAAACGACACAAATGAAACAAATACGAGCGCAGTTTTGTATTTCGGCTACTTACCTGCGCACTGTAGTCGAACCAACCGAGGATGTCAACGCAGTTTTGAGTTTTCGATTGTCACAGCAAAAATTGGGCCCCTCTTGGGCAACAAGGCACAGCGGTTGCGTCCGCGCAGGTTTCAGGATATTGTTGCCGTTCGCTATTTCTCATTCGTTCGCGAACGGCAATGCACGAGTGCATTTGTGTCTCTCACAACCACAATGAAGATGCGCGGAGAAAATACCGGCGAAAACATGTGCGCCATTTACGTAGACATGGGCACTACGAATACGCGGGGCTGGCTCATGTGTGGCAGCGAAGTTATTGCCCGGGGTAGCAAACCCGTGGGCGTGCGCGATACTGCGCGCGATGGATCGAAGAAGCGGATCCATGACGGGCTGCGCGAGATGATTGAGGCCCTGCGCGCCCAGGTCAAGACTACGTCAAAGACTACTTTAAAGGCTGTTTCCAAAACCGCTGTTACCAAATTGAGCGCCCCAGCGTGCATTGCCGCTACCGGAATGATCAGCTCTCCGCTCGGACTTGCGGAAGTGCCGCACGTAGGGGCACCCGCCGGAATGGTAGAGATCGCTGCAGCTTCAAAGTGGTTTCAATTTCCCGAAGTAACCGATCTTCCTGTGTTGCTTGTCCCCGGAGTGCGCTCAGGGCCGGCGCACGCAGGCTTCGCTCCCGATTCGATTCATACCGCGGATGTAATGCGTGGAGAGGAAACCCTGTGCACGGGATTGAGCGCGTTAGGTTACGTTGAGCCCTCAGCGGTGGTGCTGAACCTGGGATCACACTGGAAGGCAATACAACTGGACGCCGAAGGACGCATCGCATCCAGCATCACCTCCCTTTCGGGCGAACTCATTCACGCCGCCCAGACGCAGACCATCCTCGCCAGTTCGGTGCCTCAGGAACGTGTGACCAGGATCTCGGAGCCGTGGAAAGCGGCCGGCATGAGAGAGCAGCGCCGCTCAGGTCTGGCGCGTGCATTGTTCTCGGTCCGTCTGCTGGGACTTGCCAGCCAAGGCACGCCGGAAGACAGGCTCTCGTTCTTGATTGGGGCTTTTATTGCGTCCGATATGGATGCGCTCATCTCCCGCCGTGTGTTATCGCACGATACCCCGGTTGTGATTGTTGGAAGTGCAGCATTGTCGGAAGCCTGGCGCAGCGCTCTCGCCGCAATGTCAGTCTCCGCAACCGTGCTTTCTGTCCCCGAAACCGAAGACGCATTGCTGACCGGGTTAAGATGCACCCTGGAAAAATGCTTAATTACGAAGGACACAAAGAAATCTTTCACCACGGAGGCACAGAGACACAGAGGAAAACTTAAAAGGTCCGCGAAAAAGGCAAAAAAGAAGTCCTGAAAAAGAAAGAAAAAGAAATTAATGATATGAGCAGCCAGAGCCTGGGTGAAACCGTAACTACAACTTCTGTTGCTGAGAGTGCGCGTCGGCGCATTGCGCGCCGGCTGCTTCCCTATCTCTTCTTCCTCTATATCATTGCTTACCTTGACCGCGTCAACCTCAGCTATGCCTCTCTGGAGATGAGTGGCGCCTTGGGTTTCACCGCTGAAATCATAGGGTTTGGCGCAGGCATCTTCTTCATAGGCTATTTCCTGCTGGAGATCCCAGGCGCCATCCTGGTAGAGCGCTGGAGCGCCCGCGCCTGGATTGCGCGCATCATGATCTCCTGGGGCATCGTTGCCATGTTGACCGGCTTCGTGCATACAGCGCATCAGTTTTACACCATACGCTTTCTCCTGGGAGCATCAGAGGCCGGGTTCTTTCCGGGGATCGTCGTCTATCTTAGCCATTGGTTTCGTTACGAAGACCGCGCCAAAGCGATGGCCATGTTCATGGCGGCGCAGTCCATCTCTAACATTATCGGCTCGCCTGTTTCCGGATTGCTGCTCGGCATCAACTGGCTGGGCCTGGCAGGCTGGCGTTGGTTGTTCATCCTGGAAGGGATACCGGCAGTCCTGTTCGGCATAGTCACTATCTTCTATCTCACGGATCGGCCCCATCAGGCGAAATGGCTGCTCGAAGACGAGAAACAATGGATTTCAACGGAGCTGGAGCAAGAGAAGAAGGCGAAAGAAACAGTACGTTCCTACAGCGTTTGGGATGCTCTGCGGCAACCGGAGGTAATCCTCCTGTCGCTGGCCTTGTTTTTTATGGCGGGTGCAGTTTATGGTTTTAACTTCTGGTTGCCGACGATCATCAAGAAGCTCTCCGGACACTCCAATCTGTTTGTAACCACGGTAAGCGCTCTTCCCTACTGCATTGGGCTCATCGCCACACTGCTGGTCGGTTGGTCATCCGACCGCACCAAGGAACGCCGCTGGCATGCTGCACTATGCATGATCATTGCTAGTCTTGGGCTGGGATTGAGCGTGATATCGCACAGGACAGATTTGGCGGTACTGATGTTTTGTCTGGCCGCGGTCGGCATGTATGGTTATCTGTCAGCATTTTGGTCGCTGCCCTCCAGCTTTCTGACGGGAACCGCGGCAGCCGCTTCCATTGGACTGATTAACTCCGTCGGCAATCTGGGCGGCTTTTTCGGTCCATACGCCGTGGGATACATAAGCAAAAGAACGCATGGTTTTACCACAGGCGTGCTTTGCCTTTCCGCGTCGGCTTTGATGGCGGGCGTGTTGGTGTTGTTGCTGCGCAGGTCGAAACCAGAAGCCAAGACTTAGCCAGGACTTAGAAGTTAAATGGACTCTGCTAACATCACGTCCTGAATACAACGATTCTGGTTTCGTCACCAAGGTCCAGGCCCGAAGGGCCGGCTAGGTAACCCAGGGCATAACCTGGCTTATTCATGAGGTACTCGATGATGACAGCAAAACGACACACCAGCGCCGGAGGCGCGGCGGAGAATTTAGCCCAGCCCGAAGGGCTGGGGTAGCTTAAAAAGAAACCCGAGCCCCGGAGGGGCGACACGTTAGGATGTCAGAAAATCCAAACTGAAAATGGCTTTGGAAGCGGTTGCGGAAAACTTTGGGTGTCAGAAGATGATTTGATATCAATCTGGTACCAAATTATTGTTTTTTGAGAAACTGTCGCTCATAATTTTCCAGAGAGCATTGTGTAGAACACGAGCGCCAAGGCGTAGCGATGAACTATAGCGATTCCATAAATTACCGTATCTACTACCGTGGAAGATCGGGCCTTTTCAGCCCGCCCCGGCGTACCGTGGAGCCAGCGTTGAGGTCCAAAACAAACGGGCTTCAGCCCCGGCGCCGCTCAGATACACCGATGCTGGAATTGCTTTAGAATCTCGACACTCGCCAGCTAGTGTCGTGTTATTTGCTGTTATATCTTTTTGAATGAAGGACTTAAGACCTGTGTTGACTGTTGAGCAAGTGGGTATCACCTGAACCCAGAAAACAGAAGGCGATTGATCTTTTCGGAGGATAGGGGTTTATGAAATTTCGCAGTGCGGCATGGTTTGGTCCAGCCGATAGAGACGGATTTATCCATCGCAGTTGGATGAAGAACCAGGGGTTGCCCGACCACCTGTTCGATGGGCGTCCGGTGATCGGCATTTGCAACACCTGGTCGGAGCTGACGCCATGCAACGCCCACTTCCGCAAGGTCGCCGACCATGTGAAACGCGGCGTCTACGAAGCCGGCGGCTTCCCGCTCGAGTTTCCCGTGATGTCGCTGGGCGAGACCCTGATGCGCCCCACCACCATGCTCTTCCGCAATCTGGTCAGCATGGATGTGGAGGAATCTATCCGCGCCAACCCCTTGGACGGAGTTGTGCTGCTCGCCGGTTGTGATAAAACCACGCCCGCGCTTCTTATGGGCGCTGCCAGTTGCGATCTGCCTGCGCTTATGCTCTCGGGCGGCCCCATGCTCAACGGCAAATTCCGCGGACGCGATATTGGCTCCGGAACTGACGTCTGGAAATTCAGCGAAGATGTCCGCTCGGGCGCGATGAGCATGTGCGAATTCATGGATGCCGAAGTCTGCATGAGCCGCTCCGCCGGACATTGCATGACCATGGGAACCGCATCCACCATGGCATGCATCGTTGAAGCACTGGGCATTGGGTTGCCTTCGAATGCAGCCATTCCCGCGGTTGATTCGCGCCGCTACGCTCTTGCCCACATGGCGGGGCAGCGCATTGTCGCCATGGTGCATGAAGACCTGAAGATGTCGAAGATTCTAACCCGCAAGGCCTTCGAAAACGCCATTCGCGCCGTGGGAGCAATTGGCGGCTCGACCAATGGGGTAATTCACCTGCTGGCCATCGCCGGACGCATGGGCGTCAACCTCTCTTTGGAAGACTGGGATACTCTGGGGCGCGATGTTCCCTGCCTGGTAAACCTCATGCCTTCGGGCAAATATCTGATGGAAGACTTTTACTATGCCGGGGGATTGCCCGCAGTCATTCGTGAGTTGGGCAAGCTTATCCATGGCGACGCCCTCACGGTGAACGGAAAAACTATGGGCGAAAACGTGGCTGATGCGCCCTGCTACAACCGTGACGTAATCAAACCTTTAGATGAACCCTTCAAGCAAAACGGCGGGCTTGCGGTTGTGCGCGGCAATCTCTCGCCGAACGGCGCAGTCATCAAACCCTCGGCCGCCACGCCCGGGCTGATGAAACATCGCGGCCGCGCCGTTGTTTTTGAAAACATAGACGACTTCCACGCTCGCATTAACGATGATTCGCTCGACATTGACCCAAGCTGCGTCATGGTGCTCAAGAATTGCGGCCCGCGAGGATATCCAGGAATGCCCGAAACGGGAAATATGCCTCTGCCTCCAAAGATATTGAAGCAAGGCGTTACCGACATGGTCCGCATCTCGGACGCCCGCATGAGTGGCACTGCTTACGGGACCGTGGTTCTGCACGTCTCGCCGGAAGCAGCCGCAGGTGGCGTGCTCGCGCTTGTCCAGAATGGCGACATGATCGAGCTTGATGTCGCTGCCCGCCGTCTTCATCTCGACGTTCCCGAACCGGAAATTGCACGCCGTCGCGCCGCCTGGAAGCCGCCGCAACCGCTCTTCGAGCGCGGATACTACCAGCTCTACCAGCAGCACGTCCTGCAAGCCGACCGCGGCGCCGACCTGGATTTCCTGGTAGGCAAAAGCGGCGCGGAGATACCGAAAGAGTGCCATTGAACGCCCCTTCGCGACATCGAGAAAATTGATGCCCAGTTCCAGTGCAGGCGTCCTAATCGCCTTGTCTTCGTAATCTTATCTTCCATGGTATTTGTAATTGACTATATATAAGAAAAGCAATATACTCGCTGGCATGACGGACCTGGGGCGATTCAAAGCTGAATTCTTCAAGGCGCTGGCCCACCCTCTTCGCATCGCCGTGCTGGATGCGCTCCGCGGGGGCGAACTGGGAGTGAATGACCTGTGCGCCCTGCTGAAGGTGGAGCAGAGCACGCTCTCGCAACAGCTCGCGGTCTTGCGCAATAAAAATATCGTGGTTGGACGCAAAGAAGGCCTCAACGTCTATTACTCGGTCCGCGACAAAACTGTATTCAAACTTCTGGATGTCGCAAAGCAGATCTTCAACAACCAGTTGATCAGCGTGCAAGACATGCTTTCGCAAATGGCTGCTCCGGTTGCAGGCGGACGATGAAATTTTTGTATGAAGTTGAATTTTAGCGAGTGGTTGCCAAAATCTGTTTTGCTGTTGCGGAAATATACCGCAAAACAGTTCCTGTCTGACTTGGTTGCCGGAATCACGGTAGGGCTGGTTGCTCTGCCGCTGGCCATGGCGTTCGCTATCGCTTCTGGTGTGCCGCCGCAGGCAGGCCTCTATTGTGCCATCGTGGCTGGCTTCTTAATCTCCGCATTGGGCGGCTCGAAAACGCAGATCGGCGGTCCCACAGGCGCCTTTGTCGTAGTTGTCTTCGGGATTGTGGCCAAGTACGGCATTGACAGCCTCTACATGTGCACGCTGATGGCCGGGATTTTGCTGGTCGTGCTGGGAATCACCGGGTTAGGCACCGCAGTCAAATTTATTCCACGTCCGGTGGTGGTTGGATTCACCAACGGCATCGCAGTCATTATTGCCAGCACACAAGTCAAAGATTTCTTTGGATTGAAAATCGACAAAGTCCCCGGAGAATTTTGGGGGCGAGTTGAAGTTTTAGTCAAAAACTTCCACACGCTGCAGCCTGCCGAGACGGCGCTGGCGTGCATTGCGCTTACTGTTATTATCCTTTTCAGCCGTTACGTCAAACGTGTTCCTGGATACATCGTCGCTCTCTTTCTGGGGACAACATTAGTATGGCTGTTCAAATTACCCGTGGAAACGATTGGAACGCGCTTCGGTGGAATTCCCTCGGGCCTGCCTCATCTGGTGATTCCCCACTTCCATATCAATCTGCTGCGGCCGCTGATTTCTCCTGCTATCACGGTTGCGATGCTGGGTGCTATTGAATCTCTGATGTCTGCCGTGGTGTCGGACCGCATGAGCGGCGATAAACATAACCCAAACGTTGAGCTTATCGGACAAGGAATAGCCAATATCTTTTCACCGCTTGTTGGAGGTCTGCCGGCCACAGGCGCTATCGCCCGAACAGCCACAAATATCCGCTCAGGCGCCAAGACCCCGGTCTCAGGAATGATTCACGCTTTGACCTTGCTGGCCATCGTTCTTTTTGCGACTCCTATGGCCAAGTTCATTCCGCTCTCGGTCCTGGCAGCAATCTTATTTGTGGTGTCGTACAACATGGGCGAGTGGCGCGAAATCCCTGAGCTGCTCAAGCTTTCGCGCCTGGATATCGGCACATGGCTGCTCACGTTTGCCCTGACCGTGTTTGCCGATTTAACGGTCGCCGTGGAAGCCGGCATGATTATGGCCGCGCTGGTCTACATAAGAAAGGTCACCACCACGACCAGCATTTCCCAGGTTACCTCGGATTACGTTGAGCGGGGGCGCGCTCATATCCTGCAAGACAAACTTATTCCTCCTTACGTGGCGGTGTTTCGAATCCATGGACCATTTCTGTTTGGGGCAACAGAAAAACTTGATGAGATTGCCAACAAGATTTCTGAGCTGCCGCCGGTGGTCATTTTGCGATTAAGGAACATGACAGCTATTGACGCGACCGGCCTGCAGGCGCTGGAACACTTTGCCGACATGGTGAAGGCATCAGGCCGCGGATTGATCCTTTGTGGTGCCCCCAGCCAGCCCGCCCACCTGATGAAGCAATCCGATTTCGAGGAACATGTAGGAAGCCAAAACATCTGCGCCAACGTTGCCGAAGCTCTGGAGAGGGCCAAGATTGTGTATGAAGAGATACGCCCCACTGCGCCCTCGGCTGAACAGTGGGGTAGAAGATCCGAAGACGCACCAGTAACAGCGAAATAGATTTGGCCGGATAAGATTAACGTGAGCGCCGGGCAGGACTTTTATTAACAGCCGATCCAAAGGCCTTCCATACGCGCCAATTGCCGGCATACTCCTTTAACATGCGCTCAGGATGAAACTGCAAGCCGACCAGGAACTTTGCCTTGGGATCATAGTAGGCCTCAATCAATCCGTCTTCCGCATAGGCCGTAGGTTTGAAGCGAGAAGCCAGGCGGCGAATGCCCTGATGATGGTAGCTGTTGACCTTTATTGTTTCCTGGCGGTACCACTGCTCTAAAGGCGTGCCGGGTACAATCGTGACGGGATGGCGGTAGCTATCGTAGTGATCGTAATCAATGTGCTTGAGGCGAGATTTCTTTTCCTTTTGGACATCGCCATACAGGGTGCCTCCACAAACCACGTTGACCAGTTGCGATCCCCGGCATATTGCCAGAATGGGAAGATCGTGGCGCAGAGCGTGCTGGACAAGTTGAATCTCGATCTTGTCTTTCAGAGGGTGCGTCTCTTCGGCGAATTTGCGGTTCGCTTTGCCACCCTTATAATCGGCGGGGTCAATGTCCTCTCCCTCGACCAGTAAGAGGCCGTTCATCTCTTCAATATAGTCAGGCAGACAGGCCAGCGTGCCTTTGACCACAGGCACCATCACTGGCCGTATCCCCAGCCGAATGAGAAGCTCAAGATGATATTCACCCAGGAAATCTATGTATTTGTTTTTGCGAATCTCACGGCGGGTAACAGCGAGAACAACCGGACGCCTGGTTTTCCGAGGGCCAACGTTCATAGCGTCAGCGCCTGTAGGGCCTCGATGAGCCGGCTATCTTTCTCGCGGCCTTGCGAGGCGACGCGGATATGAAAGTTATCCATGCCCACTTTGTTGGAGCAATCACGCACGTAGATTTGATGCTCCTGCAGCAAGCGCGCCTGTAACTCGGTGGCCGTCATGCCGGTCTTGATCTTGAACAGCACGAAATTGGCGCCTGTGGGGTAGATGTCGAGTCCCGGGATCGCCTGCAAAGCGTTGTAAAGCCAGCGAACATCACCGATCAGGCGCTTGCGGGCCTCGTGATACTCGGCATCGGTAGAAGGCAAGAGAGATAAAAAATACTGCGCCAGGGTGTTCAGGTTCCACGTAGGGATCAACCGGCGCAGACGATTGAGAAGATAAAGATTCTGACTGTAGCAGTAACCCAAACGCAACCCTGGCACTCCACAATGTTTGCTCATGCTACGCACGATCAGCAAGTTTGAAAATTGGCCGGCCACCTGGAGAAGACTGGGAATGGGGTCTCCGGCGAAGTCAATAAAAGATTCGTCCACGATCACCAGTTCCAAATCTTTGGTGCGATGCAGAAAATCCACCATCTCTTCCAGAGAGATAAGCTGGCCCGTCGGGTTGCCTGGATTAATGACAAGAAGCGCCTTTAGACTCCGCCGGCGCACCCAGGCGAGATAATCCGTCAGGTGAAGTTGGTAACGTTGCCCAGGATCCAGGAAATAAAGTTCGGCGTCACGCTGGTCTCTTACCTTCTCTATGTACTCGCCAAAAGTTGGGACAGGCACTGCGATACGATCAATCAGGCTGGTGTTGATATCCACGATCAGCTCCGTCGCACCGTTGCCGATGATCAGGTTCTCAGGACTGACGTGCAAAACTGCAGCCAGGTTCTGCTGCGCCATAAACGGATTACTCGACGGATAAGACTTGATCAGGTTAGGCAGATTTTCCTGCAATTCACGCAGCATTTCAGTCGTAGGGTAATAAGGGTTGGCGATAAAACAAAAATCTATGATGTCCTTGGCTTTTTCGTAGCCTACAAGATCGGCGAGCGAGGGAGAGTGGGAGGTCTCGTAAAAAAGATGCCTCCTTAACTCAGTTGTGGAAGGCGTGGGAGGTGCAGTCTTCATCGCAATACCTCAAATTTTGAGTTTAGCGATTTTGCAGATTTCTTGCACGTGGATGGATGCTGCGAATTTTTCAGCAGCAGCATTGAGTCGCTGACCCGAAGGACTGCTGTGCTCTACGTGTAGGGATAGAAGATAAAGAACAACAGCGACAACGCAGCCAGCACCCACAAGCCAGGCTTGACCTCACGGGCGCGGCCTGCAACCAGCTTGCAGAACGGATACAGAACGAATCCAGCGGTAATGCCCACCCCAATGTTATAGGTGAAGCTCATCAGCGCGACCACGGCGAAGGCCGGGATCAGCTCGGTGAAGTCATCGAAGTTAATTTTTGTGATGGGCGCAAGCATGAGCAATCCCACCACGATCAACGCCGGGCCATAGGCTTGCGGTGGAACTGCCCCTACAAAAGGCGCGAAGAACAAGGCGGCCACAAAGCAAAGTGCGGTGACTACACTGGTGAATCCGGTGCGGCCCCCGGCTTCAATGCCGGTAGCGGATTCAATATAAGCGCCCGCAGTCGTCGTACCAACGAGCGCGGCGAAGCTGGTGGAAAGCGCATCGGTCAGCATAGGGCGCTCAATCTGCGGCAGGTTGCCAGAGGAGTCCAGAAATCCCGCGCGGGCGGAGACGCCGATCAATGTGCCCATGGTATCCACGAACGCCATGATGAAGATGGTGAGCACGATTGGGAAGAATCCCCAGGTCAACGCATTATGAAAATCGAGCTTGCAGAGAATTGGCGAAAGGCTGGGTGGCATGCTCAACCAGGCTTTTGGCCGCGAAGCGACGCCAGTGGCAACGGCCAGAAACGTGGTGGCCAGAATGCCAACCAGAATGGCGCCAGGAAAGCGGCGAATCATCAGCACCGCGATCAACAGGAAACCGAAGATCGCCACCAGCACGGGCGCCGCGGTGAGGTGTCCGGTGCGCACGGGCGCGCCCGCGCTGCCGAGCATCACGATGCCGGTTTGGTTGAGTCCAATAAAGGTCAGGAACAGCCCGATCCCGACTGCGAAGCTGTAGCGCAGTCCGGAAGGAACGGCATCCACCAGCCGCTGCCGCAGACGAAAGATAGTCAGCAGAAAAAACAACACGCCGCCCAGGAAAACGGCGGCGAGGGCCGCCTGCCATTTGTAATGGAGGGCCAGCACCACAGTGTAAGCAATGAAGGCGTTCTCGCCCATGTAGGGCGCAACTGCAAACGGCCGGTTGGCGTAAATCCCCATCAGCAGCGTGCCAAAGATGGCGGTGATGATGGTGGCCACCATAGAGGCTTCCGCGGGAATGCCAGCGGTCTTGAGAATTGCCGGATTCACCACAATGATGTACGCCATGGTTGCGAAAGTTGTCATGCCGGCAATGGTCTCGCGGGCCAGCGTAGTTCCGGCACGATCGAATCCAAAATATTTGCGGATGGCGTTCAGCGGACTAGCCAAATCATTTCACCGTGATCGTTTTCATGATTGAGGCAAACTTTAATCTCTCTCTGCTTTAATGTCCAGCCGGTCATGGGCCGGCCTTTTTAAATAAATGTGCGACTCGCCGCGCCGGTCTAGATCATAATGCTTTGCATCGCCGCAACCAATGCCAGATTGAAACGAGTACCATTTTGATAATTCCCTCTCGACAATTTAGCTGGCGTGATAATGTTCTTCCCTCGGTTTGACCTATAATTGCCCTCCCATTCATTTGTACAAAACAATGTGACTCACAGTAAAAGGAAACCGATGAAGAGATCTAAACTTTTCTCGAAAGCTCGCGGCCAGTTTGTTGGCCTGATTAGTGTGATTGTCAGCCTGGGAGGCATTGCCTTGGGACAGATGCCATTGCTGTGTCCTTTGCCGGGAACGGGCAATACCAGCAAACCAGGGCAATGTAGTGAACTTATTACTGCCCCTGCTGATCCTGAGCACTTTGTGTTCATTGCCGCGGGAGATAACCGGCCGGCGAAGTGGTGCTATCCACAGTCGCATGTGCCCAAGAAAATATTCGCCGCTGGGGCGAAGGTCAAACCTGCTTTCGTGGTGTGGACGGGCGATAGTATTTCCGGGAAAATCTTCAGCGACTCCGCCGCCGAAGAGCAGCGCGTACAGGATGAATACACAGAGTTTCTTTCTCTTGCAAAAACTGCCGGCGTTCCCGTCTTCAACGCGCCCGGCAACCATGAGATGGATAGTTGCGCAAATAAACCTTTGCCGGTAATGATGAATCTCTACAAAGAATCCATGGGGATCCCCTATGGAGCGTTCAATTATGGAAATTCGCGGTTCATTGCATTGAACAGCGAGGAGCCTGCTCCTTCCTCATCTGGAGCTGAGACGTTGACATTGGATGACAAATCCGACTCTGTAGGCTATATAGGCCCTGAGCAACTTCAAATCTTAGAAAACGATCTGAAGGCCAACACCGAGAAAGAACACATCTTTGTCTTCATGCATCACCCGATCAAACCGGCAAAGAAGAAAGACGGTCTAAGCAACGCAGCAGAGCTGGAGAGATTGTTCAATAAATATCCCAATGTCTCGTATGTATTTGCCGGGCACGAGCACATGTTTTACAACCCGCAAACGGCAACAAAGCCGCAGACCGGCCCTTATTATCTGGTCACAGGAGGGGCAGGAGCGCCGCTCAAAGATCTTCCTGGAGGCTTCTATCATTACCTTGTGTTTACCGTGAACGGGAAGAACGTCTCATTCAAACTAATAAAAGTTTCACCTAAAGCCAGCCTGGCAAAACAGAAGTGCTCGAAGCCGGCCTGCACGTTTTGAAGACCCGGGATTTAAAAATTCCGCAGTCATTGAGTTTTTTCAAAACCATCGTTTAAACCTTTTGCTTTGACACGAGGAGCCGAATTCCTGTAAACGCTTACAGACAATTCTTATAACGCTGCTGGCGTTATTCAATCAGGGCGACTCAAATTCAAACAAGGAGACGTAACCACGATGACTTGGAAAAAACCACAATTCGAAGAAATTCTGTTGAACTGTGAAATCAACTCCTACTCGCCTGCCGAGCTATGAACTGGCGCTGTGCAGGTTAAAAATTCTTAGGTCCGCCTAACAGGAGAGGTCCTTCCGCACAGGAAGTGCACTTACCGGAGCTGCCTTCTAACCTTCTTGCCTGTCACTGCGTTCGTCGGGGAGCGCCGTAGAGCTGCAACATAAAATTCGGTTGTACCGGACAGCTCTGCGAAATGTCTTGAGCGATTCAATGCACGAGAGCGGAACAGATTGAACCAAGCCTACAACCGTACTGATCCATTCAAGGAGGATTAGCAATGCCCAGGCGCAAATTCTTGCTACCTGTAATGGTTGTACTTACTCTGCTGCTATGTTCACAATTTCCTATTAGAATCCGGGCTTATCAGGATGTTACCCCAGCGGCTGCGCCAGCGAAAACCGATTGGCTGCAGTTCGCACTTACGCCCGATAAAACTGCCAACAACACAGCAGAGAACACGCTCAACACATCCAATGTTTCTGGTCTGCAACTGCTCTTCAACGTAGCGCTTCCCGCTGCTGACAATCCCGATGGCGCTCCCGTACTGCTGACGAATGTCAATACCCCCAGTGGAGTCAGAGACCTCGTTTTCGTACAAGGTCAGCACGGACATCTGTCGGCGTTTGACGCCAACAACGGTGCAGTCATCTGGACGAAGACTTTTGGTACAGGTGGTACCAACAACAGCGCGCCGGCCATCGATCCGAACCGGAGGTTCGTCTACGTTGACACAAACGACGGGTTCTTCCACAAGTTAAATGTAGGGGATGGCAGTGAGGTAATGGGAGGAGGGTGGCCTGAGCCTCATGGAGGTGGCAAGGGTGGCTCTGAACTCACCATCGCCACGGCGGCCAACGGACACACATATCTTTACGGCTCCAATCATGGCAACGGCCACATCACCACGATTGATGTGAATACTGGCACTCAGCACGTGTTTAACGCGTCTTGCTCGCAATTTGCCGATATCCAGAATCCGGGCGGATGCACCAGCACAGGAGCGCGTCCGTGGGCCCGCGGAAATCCATTCATCCCGGCTCTGGACAGGTTCTTCTTCATGACCGGCAACAACAATGGGGCCGCATGGAACGGATGCACGATGTGGAAAGAGAGCTGGCTGGCTCTTCCCGCAGACGGAAGCACTCGCCTGGCAAGCGGTTGCGGCTTCCCGGCAGATAGCTGGACGGGTACGGATGTTGCCACGACCGTCGCCCGCGACCAGGATGTTGGCGCCGGTGGACTGACGCCGCTGCCAACGGGTTTGAGCAGCAAGTTCCCGCATCTGGGCGTGAATCCGGGCAAGGATGCCAGAATTCGTATCCTGAACCTCGACAACCTCAGCGGGCTGGGCGGCCCCGGCCATCAGGGCGGCTCGATTGTGCAGCTGGCCTATCCGATGGGGAGCCTGATGCGCGCGCAAAGCGCAGTGTGGACCGATCCGGCGGGTCACGTTTGGGTGTTCGTTACCGGCAACTCCGGCACGCACGGGTTCACGGCGGATGTGGACCCAGCCGGCAATCCTAGTCTGAACAATCACTGGAATATTCAAAACGGCTGGACCACCTCAGCGGTCGTGGCCAACGGAGTTCTGTTTACAGCGGCCGATGGCGGAGAACATACTGGTTCGGGTGCGGTCCATCGAGTACAAGCAATCAACCCGACCACAGGCGCGATCTTATGGACCGGCGCAATTGACCTCTTCCATTGGGCCAGCCCAATCGTAGTCAATGGCACTGTGTACATGGCAGATGGAAACTCCGGAGGCTTCGGTGGTCCGGGCGGTCACTTAAGAGCATGGCGTTTGACTGGCGTCGTCAACAATCCAGACTTCTCCATCGCTGCGACTCCGTCTTCCGAGACCGTCAACCAAGGCAGCAGTGCGGCCTACAACGTCACCGTAGGCTCAATCAATAGCTTTACCGGCAGTGTTAACTTGGGAATCAGCGGCTTGCCAACAGGCGCAACCGCAACTCTCAGCACGAATCCAATCACTGGTGGATCGGGTTCTTCCACGCTGACAGTTAACACCTCGAACACGACTCCAGCGGGAACTTACACGCTGACGGTAAGCGGAAACAGCACCAGTCCGAGCCTCAGTCATAGCACAACTGTGACCTTGATGGTGAATGGACCGCCTCCACCACCGGACTTCACGCTAACAGCCTCACCTGCCTCGCAGACAGTAACCGCGGGCGGCGGCACTACCTATACGGCAACGGTCGGTGCACTGAATGGCTTCACTGGAGCTGTTGCGCTCTCGGTAAGTGGACAGCCTGCAGGAGCTGCTGCCAGCCTCACTCCCACTTCGCTAACCGGCTCGGGGACTTCCACACTGAGTGTAACCACGAGTGGCATGACTCCGACGGGGACTTCCACGCTGACCATTACGGGAACAAGTGGCTCGCTTACCCATACCGCCACGGGGACATTGATCGTCAGTACTCTGCCACCCTGTGTAACGGCAAGCGCGACCCACGGATGGGTGAATACCGCATTCGCAACCCAGACGGGAACGTTTACCACCACGTTTGACGCCGCGCCTTCCCTTAGCCACATGAACAGCGTGGTCGGAATCTCGCATGGGGCTGGGACTGCCTATAGCGCATTCGCCGACCTCGTGGCCTTTAACGGCACCATGGGTGTGATTCTGGCGCGTGACGGTGGAGGTTATGCCGGGCCCACACCGGCCATCCCGTATTCAGGCGGAAATACGTATCACTTCCGTCTGGTGGTCAATGTCCCGGCGCATACCTACTCCATCTTTGTAACTCCGCCGGGAGGATCGGAGTTGACCATCGGCAGCAATTTCCACTTCCGCACCGAACAGAACACGGTGACCAGCCTCGATAATCTTGGAGTCTTTGTAGGCGCTACGTCGGGCACGCTCCAGGTATGCAACTTCACGGTGCAGTAAAACACGCTGTGAACTTTTAGTTTGGAAATTGGCGGGCATCGGGAAACCGGTGCCCGCTTTTGTTCCCAGAGCATTTTCAGAACTGGTGTATCCATTTTTGGTGCGAGTAAAGAGCTTGCGGAAAACTCCTCGTGACAGAAGACATGTATCAGAGCCCGACTTCAGTCGGCCCGTAAAACTTACAATATTCCGGGCTTTAGCCCCTGCGTCGTCCAAAAATCTAAAACCGCTTAGTCTTTGTGTTCGCTCTTAATATCAAGGTCTAACTTCACCATTGAGGATGGTGGGCCCCCGGCGGAGGACCAACGATTAATAATTGCAAACCCAAGGGCCATCCAAACACTCCTAATCAGAGCCTCGGCAACCATGCGGGGTTGGGCGTTAGTTGGGTGTAAGAAATAAATATCGACAAGTGGAATTGCATAAATCAGGATGAATACGCACAAGTAGACCACTAATCTGGGGAAAAAGCGCGAAGGAATTTGGAATTTCGGGGCGTCCGCAGCTCGATGACGACGAACGCTGGAAATAATAATGAAGATGCCAGAAGTCAGGATAATACCTGCGAAGATCGCAAATGCAACATCCGGCCAACCAAAATTTCGGCCAGCTTCAAGCCAGACGAGGCCCAGCATCAAAACCGACTGGATTGCTGCTACTCCAAAGAAATCTACGAATCTCACAGGTTGGGCCTGAGACATAAGTCAGCCTTCGCTCGAAGTATAACTCAATCCAAATCCTTTCCCGGAAGCGAGAGAACAATGCTCTAATGCATTGAACCTTCTCCGGTCCGGACTTTTCCTCTGAACATTCGATATACAAATACAAAATACCCGATAGCCAGTGCCATCCCGAAGCTCCACCAAATCAAACCAATGGCAAGCGAATGCGAGCCTGATGCAGCGTTTGATACTGTGATATTCAAAGCGGGATCTGTCGTGGACGTTAACAGATTGGGGTAAACTCCTGCCGCAGCGCCTACTAACATGAAGACCAGGTAACTACAGGAAGAAAGAAACGCTGCATAATCCGCGCCTTTCCTGCGGAAAAGCAGCATCGCAACCAGGCTGGCAACCACCGCCAGTGGTATCACGAAAAATACGGGATAGCTCTTGTAATTGTCGAGCAATTGGGGACGAATAGAGAGAGTCGCCACCAAACTCACAACAGTCACGACCACCAGCACCGGCCACAGCCATGCTGCCACGCGGCGGGCGCGTAGATTCAGTTCGCCTTCCGTTTTCAGGGCAACATAGTGAGCGCCGTGGATGGTCAGCGCTACCAGGGCGACCATGCCGGCAATGACTGTGTACCAATCCAGGATTCCTGGCTGCGGTCCGACTTGCCAGTCGGTCCAAAGGGGGAGAAAGAAGTATCCATCTTTTTGCAGCGGAACTCCGCGAAGCACATTGCCTAAAGCTGCACCGTAGAAAATCGTGAGCAGCACGCTGGCAATGGCAAAAGAACCATCGAAGAAGCCGCGCCACACCGGAGAATCGAGATGCATGCGAAGCTCAATTCCGATTCCGCGAAAAATCAGGAGCCACAGCACGATCATGAGCGGAAGATAAAAGCCGCTGAATGCCGACGCATAGAGCAGCGGAAAGGCAAAATACAGCGTCCCGCCCCCGGCGAGGAGCCATACTTCATTCCCATCCCATACCGGGCCTATGGTGCGAAGCACAACCTGGCGCTCCTGGTCGGTTTTGGCGATTATCATGTGGAGAACGCCAGCACCCAGATCGAAGCCGTCCAAGACCACGTATGCGGTGATCATGATTGCGACCAGCAAGAACCATGTCAATAACATCGCTTCCTCCCTAGGTCACTGTGATTGGCAGGCCGGAATTCACGCTACTTCCCATATTGGGACCCGGACCGAGAGCAACTTCCCGATGAAAGAGAAAGAGAAAAAGAATCGCCAGCAGGCTGTAAATTCCCATGAATCCCAGCAATGTAAACAGTCCGTTTCCGGCATGAACATATTTTGAGTATCCCTCGGTGGTGCGCATGAGGCCGTAGACCAGCCAGGGTTGACGGCCGATTTCCGCCGTCATCCAGCCGGCGGTGTTGGCGATGTAGGGAAACGGCAGGCTCAGCATCAGGACCCAATGCATCCAGCGCGCCTGGAACAACTTGTTGCGCCACAACAAAAACGTAGCAACCAGCATAATGGCGACAAAGATCGTGCCCAGCCCCGCCATGATGTGATAGCTGTAATAGAGCAGAGGGATATTTGTCGGCCAATCGTCGCGTGGGTACTCATTCAACCCTTTCACCTCTGCGGTGGTGGTTCCATAGATGAGAAAGCTGAGGACCTTGTTCACTACGAACGGATTATCTATGCGCTGATTTTCCACATCGGGCTGGCCCATGATGACGATGGGCGCTCCTGTCTCGCTCTTGAACAGACCTTCCATAGCGGCCGTGGTCACGGGCTGATGTTTTGCCATGTAACGGCCATGCAGATCACCTGTCGGGAAGATTTGCACGATGCAGAAGATGAGCCCGGCGATTACACCCAACCGCAAAAAAATATACGCCTGTTCGGCGAACTTCCCTTCAATCAGGTAATAAGCCCCAACCGCCGACATTACAAAAGCCCCCGTAATCACCGCCCCGCTCATGTTGTGCGCGTATTGCAACAGCGCCCAGGGATTGAACAGCAGCCCCCAGAAGCTGATGACCTGGAACGAGCCATCGGCCGCACGCTCATAGGCAACGGGGTGTTGCATCCAGGCGTCGGTCACGATGATGAAGAAGCCGGAAAGCCACGAACCCAGGAACACCAGAACGGATGACCACCAATGTCCAATAGGGCTGAGGCGCTTTTCGCCATAAAGAAATAAACCCAGGAATGCTGACTCGAGAAAAAAAGAAAAGACGCCTTCCATCACCAGCGGCTGTCCAATGACGCCTCCGGTGACTCGGGAAAAATGCGACCAGTTTGTGCCGAACTGGAACTCCATAGGAATTCCAGTTACGACTCCCATAATGAAATTAATGCCGAAGATTCTTGCCCAAAAACGCGCTGCCTGATTGTAGGCTTCGTTCCTGGTGCGAAGGGCCAATGTTTTGAGCACAACGATCAGAGGAGCTAAACCCATCGTAAGTTGGGGAAATAAATAATGGAATGTAATCGTGAAAGCAAAATGAAGACGGTGGATAACAAGAGCATGATCCATGCTGCACTCCTTTCACCATGACAAATCTTAAATCAAAGCGTCGGCCATAACACTTTCAGTTTTGGAGTAACTCATGTCCCGAAGTTGCGTCAGAATTTCAGGGCAAATGTATGCGCTCTGCTGCACGGGTATCGCGAAGCGGCCTGCGAGAACAAGTGGTATTTGGTATTCAGGTCTACTGAGCTGGGCCCGTACTATCCACAGCAAACCGCGTGGGTTGGGGACGATAACCACTGCGTGTACGTATGTGATATTTTTTCGCAGCCTCGCCCACGAGTTTCACCTTGATGGTGCGCCAACCCCGGTTCTGATTGGCTTGTGGATAATAACTGAGCGAATAGAGATGAGCGACGTCACTGCGGATGGCAGCAAAGGCGTTCTGCTGGTCCTTCCAGCTCTTGGCAAAATAGGCCTCGCCGCCGGTGGCGGCACTCATGCGCCGGAAGACAGCAGTAGTAATAGGATCGAGTTTCGCTTCCCGCGTGCTGACTACATAGACCGGAATGCCTTCGGATTGGGCCAACTCGCTTATATCCTCGGGAGCGACCATGCTGGCCCGGTCAGGGCCGTTGGAAAACACCACCACTACTTTTCGGCCGGCATACGTGCCCGCGTCCTTAAGAGTCAGCAGCAGCGCATTGTAAAGTGCAGGATCGTCTCCGGCGACGGTGGAACGTACGCCCCGCAAAACCTGCATCCGGTCGGCGGTGAGCAAGGAGCCCCGGTAAAGGTCGCGGCTGTAAGCATAGAAAGCCACTCGTTCGGGATTATCGAGGGTCCTGACAAACTCTGCGATAGCATCCTGCGCGAAGGCAAAGCCACGGTACATATAGTTGCTGGTGTCAAAGAGGATGAAAACATTGGCACCCGACGTTGAGCCAAGCTGATCTGGCTTGGTGTCTTGATGAGCCGTAGCGTCAACCGACTCTTGTGGGCCGTTGCCTTCACCGAAAGTAGCAATTTTTTGTGGAATGTTATCTTCGTAAATGGCAAAGTCCGTAGGACGAAGACCGGTTACATAGCTTCCCTTGTGGTCGGTTACCGCCACGTTCAGCAGCACCAGGTTGACGTCAACCCGAAGGGTCTGAGCATTGGGTTGAGTGTCCTGCGCCGCGATCGAAATTGCAGAGCCGAAGAGGGTAACTCCAAAAATCAGAACATGTGAAACGTAGCGTAAAAAGTATTGTTTTCCCATAAGGTTAAGGTCCGTCCGTAGATCCTCTTTTCGGCAACGCGGCAATCTTGCCCAGCCGGAATTCGTCACCGGTTTCATGCATTGCCCGCAAAATTGCCGGCCAATCTTCGAGGTTGGTGGCAAAAAGTTTCTCGACCATACGATGCGTCAGCTCGGGCACCAGGTGGTTGAGCATCACAGGCGAATAGCCCTGCTCATCAGCCAGGCGGGCCCAGTATAAATTGTTCGAATCCCAGGACTCGGCGAGCAGGCGGCTGGAGTAATCCTGAAACGTGGGAAAAGGCTTCACGTTCAACAGCTCGCGGGCGTAACTGTGGGCCAATGCAGGATGAGGCACTCCAAAATCCTGTGACAGCCGGTCGCAGCTTGACTCCGCAGGACTGCTGTGGGAAAGGCCATCCAACTCCTTCCCTGCCGTGCCCCAGTACCCGGTCTCGGCAGGGTATCTTCGCCGGAACTCGGCCGCCAGATAGAACGTTTCCGCCGGCATCATCTCAGAGAGCACTGTTTCCGAATGCCCTGCGCGCAACGCCTTCTCAACCTGTCCCGCCCTTTGCGGAGACATGCGATCGGTAAGGATATCCATCACCATCGGGCGAAGTTTTTCATTGCCCGCGGCCGACAAAAGTTCTTCTCCAGTGCGCTGGTAAAGGGCAACAGCATGCAATTCATTGGGAGAAATACTCCACCAACGCGGGATGACGGCATCGCTCAAAAAACTGGGCGCAAGATCTTCCCAGATCAGGGACTGGACGTTTTCCGGAACAATAAAGTCCTGCTCTACCCAGGCCAAAGCGTAAGGCAGATCGGCAAGCGAGCCAGCCAGATGGGTGCCATCACCCGAAACCAGGCGCGGAGTCTTCCAGGGCTGCTCTCCACCGGTCCCAAATTCGCTGGCGTAGTCATGAGAGCGGACGAAAATCGCGTTGTTGCGAAGCACCTGAGATCCCGGCGGCTCATAGTAGGCGTAATTCAGTCCTACCAGAGTATCGCGCAGAAATGGGGCGAGCCGGCCGCGCGCTTCGCTCAACTCCTTGGGAGTACCTGCCTTGATGACCCGCGTCAAATTGGTCCGCGTCTGCAAGGTGGTATGACGGGTATCAGAAAGCTCATGCTCAAATTCACTTTTTTCGCTGACGGTAAAGATGGGGCGAGGCATCTCGAACTCGCGAAGCTCGGCCGCCAGTGGAACCAGCGTATCGCCTATGGCTTTTCCCTTGGCCATGTCATTCAGGCCGTCCCCCAGTGAAAATAGCGTGTCGAGGGAAACCAGGCGTTGAGCATCGAGAACTGAGCGAATTCTCGTGGCCAATTCCTGATGCACCCGCTGGCTGTCCGCACCGGATTGGTTGGGACCCGCGAGCAACGTGATGATTTCGTCTTGTGATTCATTCTGGGAAAGATCAGCGTTACTTGAGGCTGCCCGTAGCACTTCCCCGAACGAAGTTTTGCCGGCATCGAAAAGCTGGGGTGAGGATGAAATTTTCGCAAAAGGAGTAATGACGCGCTGCCAGGAATCGTTCAGGCTTGCGTCTGAAACTTCACCCTGCCGGGCCAGTATCTGCCAGAGCCCGACATTGGCTTGGAAGATACCTATGGCGTTAGCGCGCACCGTGGGAAGCGAAATGTGGTCAAGGGCTTCGGCCACGTTCAGGAAGCTGGCGATGGATTCATTGTTCAAACCATGAAACTCAGAAAAAATAAGATACTGGTCGCCAAAGCGTGGGAATTTATCGGCCAGCATGCGGACCGTTTGCGGAGTCAAACGCTGATTGGCGGGCCGTCCGCGGTCTATTTCACTGAGTGTCAGATAAATTTGCAGTGGACCATCGGTCGTAAATTCGCGAGAAAGAGCTATCAATCCCTCCACCAGCTCATCGGGGCTGTTCCAATGACCCGCGCGCTTGGCCCACTCCTTGCCCCGCTTGGAACCACCTCGGTGCCGAAAGATCGTCTTCCATACTTCCAGATCGCCGGGGATTTGCGGATGACCGGACTCCACTTGAAGCCGGGTCGCGAGAAGTGAGAAGCCGGCATCGGGCCGGAATACAGGTTTGGCCGGGCTGGGATAAATGTCCTGTCCACGCAGCGCTTCATAGCAACTCTTCAAGCGGCTGGGCTGGGTGAAGTAAGCCTGTTGCGACTGGCTGATGCGGGAAAGCGCATCAAAATAAGCGGCCAGCCAGCCTTCGTCTCGGGCAAGTAATCGGGTTACGAAATCCGCTGGGGAGTCTGGGCCCACTCCCACCAAATCTTTCCAGGCGGGTTCAGCAGCCGCACCTCCGGGCACGACAATCCGGCCGGAACGGATGTAAATATGGCTTCCGTAAAAATCAAGGACATTGGCGTAACGAACCAGCTTCTGCAGTCCTGGAAACTGGCGCAAAGAAGCCGCGGTTTCGGCATCCATTTGACCAAAGGCAGAATAAAGACGCGCCAAGGCAGGATCGCTCACCAGAGAGTCAACCACATCTGGGGTGTTCTCGTTCGATGTCCAATCTTTTGCAGAAAACAACACCGGCACCTGCGTGGAGTTGTATGGCAGGATGAAAGGTTTACCCCCCTGCAAGGTTGATTCGAGTTCTACCAGAGGGAACCCCGAATCAATCGTAAGAAAAGCCCTTTCCGAATTGGCAGTCTGCACAGAGGTGTTTGGCCCACAGCCCTGTTTGAGCCGATAGCCAAGAATCGTCAGCAGCGGCTCCGCCTCGACACAATTAGAAATACGGATGACGCCCTGCGGCCCAGCCAACGCCACCAACTCTCTGGATTGTTGCAGGTACCGCTTCACCAGAATCAGAAACTCAGTGGGCCTGCCATCCACGTACCCTCTTTTATCTACCTCTTGCGCCAACAGAGAGAGCACTTCATCGGGAGTGGCTTTCTGACTGACACCAGCCATCCGCAGAAATGAGCGTAGCGGACCAGCAATCGTAACCTCAGCCGTGGATGGAGATGTAGTCGGAGTGGCTGGGGAAGGTTGTGCTGCGGCAGGCACATCCGATGGGGAAGGAGTATCGGCGCTCCAGGCTTCGGTGGACAAGAACAAAACTGTGCACAGAAAAGCCGTTGGAAGAAGAGTGAAAAGGCGAAGAGGAGATTTCATGGCTTAGTCCTTCTCCGAACCCTGCAATTGCAATTGGCCAAGATACCCTATAAACGGCAGAAATTAAACAATTTTACGAATCTTTTACAACTGGTCATCTCGGTCTACTGCGCAGCTTAATGCAAAAAGAATCCGCAGAAACATGAAAAAATCAATGTATTTTTACTTAGGTATAAGTTGCGATTGGCTAAAGCTGCGTGGAGCCTTAAAATCAATGGGTTACGAGCCGGGATTGATCCGTGCCCCATAAATAATAAAGATTTCGATTCTCCACTCCAGGTTGGCTTTGTGAAGGATATTTTTCATTTCTGAATACCTTCTATCTTTAAAGATAAGCATGGGCTATTGCAGTGCACGCCGACTATCGGATTTAGGCGCTACGCTCGGACGATCCCGCTGGGAGTGGGGAGGGGGGTACTTGCTGGCTAGTGTTTTTGGACCCCAAAATCGCGTCTGCCCCCGTCATTACTGGCGAAAATCAATCTGGGGCACGAGACTTGCTGAAGTAGTCCTCAGTCTCCAGTCTCCAGTCCTCAGCAAAAGCAACCGCCAAAACCTTTCGCCGCAGACAAACGGAGATTTTTCGGAAGTTTGTGGGGGATGCCTACCCCACTTGCTGGCTAGTGTTTTTGGACCCCAAAACCGCTTTTGACTCGCGTCATTACTGGCGAAAATCGATCCAGATGGAAGGGACTTGCTGCTAGTCTGCCGGAAGCGGAGAAGAGCCACAAGAAGACAGCCTCAAGCCCGCAGCTTCACGAATTTTCAAAGACCTAAAGGGCGCAAGCCCAGCATTCTTGAATGCGTAACGTAAACACACGTCTAGCGCAATGATGGCCGGCAATTTCCAGGAAGTCAACATGTTGATATCAGAATGATACCGCTTTTGAATTAAACAAAATCCCACACCAGTTGTTGCCGGTGTGGGGCACCCAGGTGGCTTCGCGCAAGACGAATGAAGTGCTTTTTCAACATCCGCGTAAATCCGTGGAATCCGCGGTGAGCTTTTCGTTCTATCCATCTCCGGGATTGCATGGTTACTTCCGGAATTTGCCCTCGCTCTTACCATCATGAATAATGGCTGCACAGAGTATCAGATGCCGTGGTGGAGAGGTCTTCGACGAATCTGGAGTTGGCGGCGGCCGACCGTCGCTATCAGTGGTGACCATGATCCGGTCACGGGCGAGGCCTACTACCGCATGCTGCCCACCGACGACGGTGGCGAAAGCTATCAGATGGAATGTCTGCTTTGTAAAGCACAGGGAAACGTATTGGCAAGCAGATTTACGCACGAAGACAGTTGTCCTTTGTGGCGGGCAGAAAAATAGTTTCGGACGCACCATTCAGTTTCGGAGACGTAGCAAGCTACGCCATTCATTGACGACAAAGCACACAGCCGGGGACGGCTGTGCCACACGATTTAACTAATATTGAGAGGCGATCCCACACCGGCTGTGCCGGTGTGGGGCACCCGGGTTTGTCTCATAGCGGTATCATTCTGATATCAAAATGTTGACTTCCTGGAAATTGCAGGCCATCATTGGGCTAGACGTGTGTTTACGTTACGTATTCAAGAATGCGGGGCTTTATAACCCTTTAGCTCTTTGAAAATTTGCTTCGGACGAGCGTACGGACCTCGGTGGCTAACGGCCACAAGTCTAAGATTTTCGGCACAATAGGGATTCCTCCGCTCCGCGTTCGGAATGACAAGAAACCAACTTTTTCCGCAACGCCTCTGTCTGTGCCTATGTGCTATCCCACTTCCGGCAAGACTACCAGCAAGTACCCCACCCCAGATCGATTTTCGCTAGTAATGACGCGGGTCAAACGCGGTTTGGGGTACTTGCTGCAAGTGGGGTGGTGGCACGGCTCAAACAGCCCCTGGCTCCCTGGAAAGCGCCTGAAGGTTCTCAGAGAATGCCTTGCAGCGGCATGGGCAAACGAGAGATCCTCGGGGTCCTTCGCCGCAAAATACGCGGCTCAGGATGACAGTCCTTAAATGACCTGATGATTCGATGACAAATGACCTGATGATCCGATGAGCCAATGGACGCGGGTTCTGACCTCTGCGCTGATACCGACCCAAGCAAGCACGGGGGGTCCCCCTGAGACCGATCATAATCTGCGGCGAACTTTTGTTTTGGCTAAAAGCTAAGAGCTAAAGGCTAAGAGCTTCTTCTGCCCACGGAACAGAATATTAATTTCCGGTTAAGATTTCCTGGAGAAGCGGACCCTACCGTCGGTTTTTCTTCGCGAGTCGTGTTAGCATTCGAGATGGTCCTTCGCGCTATTTCTTGCAGCAACCGCAAACGGAAAGTACATCTCATCAGACAGCAAAGTTGAGGAGAGCTGCGCCATTCAGGAGTGAGGGACTCCAGCAAGACAAACTAATTCTAGGAGGGCTGACGCATGTTTAAAAGACTCGCCGCACAAATTGCCATTTTGATTTCTTTCTTATTCTTGGCTGTAACCGTGTCCCTTGCACAAGGTGGAGGAAACCAGGGGACCATCGAAGGAACAGTCACCGACCAGTCGGGCGCTGTGGTGCCGGGGGTGGAAATAACCGCCACGCTTACCACCACGGGAGCGGCTTTCAAGGCCACCAGCGGGAATGACGGTTTCTTTGTGTTCCCGATTTTGCCGGTGGGCATTTATGACCTGACGACCAAAAAAGACGGGTTCAGCAGCATCACCGAAGACGGCGTGGAGCTGACCATCGGCGCTAAGTTGAACCTGAAGCTAGTGTTGAAAGTCAGCGGCACGCAACAGACCGTGAACGTGGACGAAGGGGTCCCGGTGGTAGAGACCACGCGCACCCAGGTCAGCTCCACGGTGAATGACCGGGCGGTGGCCAACCTGCCCGCCAACGGGCGCAACTTCATTGATTTTGTGCTGCTCACTCCGGGAGTGAATCGCGACGTGCGCGGCGGCGACCTCAGCTTTGCCGGCCAGCGCGGGACTTTGAATTCGCTTACCGTAGACGGCACCGATAATAACAACTCGTTCTTCGGACAGACGCTGGGGCGCACCGGCTCGGGCCGCGCGCCTTATCAGTTCTCGCAGGATGCGGTGCAGGAGTTCCAGGTCAACACCAACGGCTACTCAGCAGAGTTTGGCCGCGCCGGCGGGGCTGTCATCAATGTTGTTACCAAATCGGGAACCAATAAATTTCATGGCACCGCGTTCGAGTTCTTCCGCGATCGCGGGATGAATGCCAACGATCCTATTTATAACCTGCAGCTCGCCTCCGCCATCGCGGGCGGCAAGCCCGCGCCGCTGCGGCCCAGCTACCACTTCCACCAGTTCGGCGGGAACATCGGCGGACCGATCATCAAGAACCGCGCTTTCTTCTTCTTTGATTACGACGGCCAGCGCAACAACACCGGCAATGCAATTCTTCTCACCTTGCCGACCCCAACCAATGCAAACCAGACGGCGGCGGTGAACTACCTCGCGGCCCGCAGCAACAACTACATCCGCACCTTCAACCAGGATGTCTACCTGGGCAAAGTGGACCTCGCCATCAATAACAGCAACCAGCTCTCGGGCCGCTACAACGCGCAGCGCTTCAAGGGACAGGGCCTGGAGAACAGCGGAACCACCAGCGCCTTCGAGCACACCGGCGCCTCCAACGTAAGCTCAGATACGTTCAACCTTCAGGAGACTGCGACCTTAACACCCAATCTGTTGAACGTCGCCAAGTTCAGCTACCAGCGCGACAGCGAGCCGGGGTTGGCCAACAGCATCAATCCCGAGGCCAACGTGCGTAATCTGGGCCAGACTCTTCTGTTTGTTGGCCGGAACTCGTTCAGTCCGCGCGAGACCACGATTCACCGCCAGCAATACGCCGATACCATCTCCTGGGTGCATGGCCACCACAGCCTCAAGTTCGGTGGAGACATTCTGCGCGACAAGATCCTGAATTTCTTCCCGGGAAATTTCTCGGGCTCGTATACCTTTGCCAGCCTCGATGACTTCGGCAAGAGCCTGCTCGGCCTTCCTGTCACCGCAGCGGGAAACTCCTTCACGGAAGCCTATCCTGGCACAGGAACTACCGGCGCCAAGACGCATCCGAATCTGTGGCAATACGCTGCCTTTGCGCAGGATGACTGGAGAGTGCTCCCGAATTTGACGATCAACCTTGGAGTCAGGTACGACGTGGAACAGGCAGCCCAGCCCCTGGTGCAGAACCCTACGGCCTTGGCGCAGGGACTCGATACCAAAAAGATCCCCAACTCCCACAACGGCGTGGCCCCGCGCTTTGGTTTTGCCTGGCAGCCATTTTCGGATTCGCAATTCGTTATCCGTGGCGGTTACGGCATCTTCTACGGAACCACGCCTTCCATCATGTACGGCACCGCCGATTCCAACAATGGAATCAATGTGCAGACGCTGACATTCAACGCATCGGTAGCCAATCCGCTTCCGGCCTCGTACCCCAACGTCACCTGCGG
>Ga0222749_10000118_pt1 | contig 48148 bp, 36 predicted proteins | sample IncBWH2Mmetat_FD_197234 | JGI IMG/M metagenome (GOLD analysis project Ga0222749, IMG submission 197234) | Metatranscriptome of lab incubated forest soil microbial communities from Barre Woods Harvard Forest LTER site, Petersham... | ecosystem: Environmental > Terrestrial > Soil > Temperate... | reverse complement strand
GTGCGGGTCTTGAGCTTCGATTTGGCTACGACCGCAGTCGTCGTGGCCGATAAAGATTCCACGGGAACTACATTTTCGGGCGTTTTTTCTTCTGCCTGCATGCGGGCCGTCACTGCTGTAAATACTTCGGTGACCGGAACTTCGTATCGTATATGGCCCGTGCTTTGCACCAAGCGTTCGATTTTTTCGAGGCTCCCACCTGATTCCTTAATGCCAATGATGTTCGCGTGCTCTGCCAACTGCGTGATGATTTCCACTGGCATGTCGTATCCGGTAAACACCGGGGCGTTATAGAGGACCACCGGCAGCGGTGAGCGGTCAGCGACAAAGCGATAGAAAGCCAGAATATTTTCCGGCTTCATCTGCGGCTTGTAGTAATGCGGCGGACGCACGAGTACCGCGTCGTAGCTGAGAGAAGCGGCATACTCAGCCAATGCGAGCGTGGCAATGGCCGACTCAGCACCCACGCCGGCGAGAAGCACGGTGTGATTAGCAGCAGCGTTGCGGGCTTCACGCAGGACTTCACGACGCTCCTCGCCAGATAGCATGACCGCCTCGCCAGTCGAGCCCAGCACCGCAATGCCAGCGATCGGCGTGCGCGAATAGCGGTCCACGTTGTGCTCAATCTTGCGGAAATAAATTTTCCCGTCCTGATAAAAAGGCGTCGTGATAGCGGCGAAGATTCCGTTCAGTAACACAGTGTCGTTCCTTGTTTCCAGTTTAATCTAATTTACGATTTACGATTTCAGATTGACGATTTAATAAAACTTTCCTAAATCATAAATCGTCAATCGTAAATCGAAAATCACCTACATCCAAATTTGCCCCAGCGCCCGGGCAAAATTTCCGCCTAGAATTTTCCCAATGTCTGCGTCGGAGTATTTGCGCCGAATCAGCCCCTCAGTCAAATCAAACATACGCTTAGGATGGTTCAAGCCCTCAATCTCTCCGTGAAAAGTCTGATCATTCTTGTAGCCAGTCAACATCTTCCTTTTAAGCCCGGGCGGAAGCTTGTCATAGCCGTCGAGGTCAATATCGCTGCCTACGCCTACGTGCTCCACGCCTACGAGTCGAGCGACGTGGTCAAAGTGGTCGAGAACGTTTTCGATTGTCATCGGCTCGCTGGCGCGCACCAGTTGGCGTACGCCGGTGATGCCTATCACGCCTCCGGTGGCCGCCAATTTCTTGATGGCCTCATCGGTCTTATTGCGGGGGTGAGGATCCAACGCACGGCAATTGGCATGGGTCACCAGCACGGGACGCGTCGAGAGCCGGTAGGTATCGAGCGACGTGTGCGGTCCGCAGTGCGAGAGATCAATCGCCATGCCAGTCCGGTTCATGCTTGCCACCACGTCAATGCCGAACGGGGTAAGCCCCGTATCCACGTCCTGGTATCCGCTGCCAATCGCGTTGCGCACGTTATAGGTGAGCTGCGAGACGCGCTGGCCCAGGGCATAGAATTCCGCGATGTCTTCCGTTTTGCGGAAATGATCAGCACCCTGAAATCCCAAAATGATGCCGATCTTGTTTTCGCGCTTCAGGTGCGCAAAATCGTCTACGCGTGCTACCCGCAGAAAGTCGTGGCTGAAGTGGGTGATGAACCCATCCCATGCTGACAGGACTTTCTTTGCGTCTTCATAAGGCTGTAGCTGTCCTGTACCCCAACCAATGTGAAAGACGTTGATGGAGGATTCCTTGTAGCGCGCAAGGTCGGCCGCAGTAAACGTCTCCGGATGCGACCACCAGGTCGCCGTAGGCTTATTTTTATCAGGGATGACATCCGGAAAAGCGCCCAGCTTAAACTGGCTGAGCATATCAATCACCAGGGAGCGATGAACTAGGTCAATACAACGGGTAGAGTAATTTTCTGTGGAATCCGCAAAAAGCTGGAATTGTGAAAAATTTAAATACGGCGCCGTTATCGAGGCTCCGGCCGCTCCGGCGATTGTCTTGAGAAAGTTCCTGCGTTGCATTTATATGGCTAGAGCAAAAGAAAGTTGTTGCACCTGAGATTTCGTGCTGCCGTTCTTGAACTCATCAATCAGGTCTATAGCGACAAACAAATTCGGCACCTTGGAGGTCCGGACTGAAAGAAAACTCATCCATTTACCGGCAGATTTGATGCGAAAGCTCGACCCAAAGACGCCGGTCGTCTCAATTTGCTGGTAAGGCAACGGGCCTTTGCTGCCCCAGCGCACGCCTTCCATTGAAAGTTGTAGCTTGCCGAACTCCACAGGAATGCCCTGCTTGATGCGCGAGCGAAAGTCGTTCAGCAAGCGCAGATTCACCCGCCCAAGAATCGTCAGCATCAGCTCACGGTGATTTTGAATAAAATTACCGACACTGATGGCCGTCCCATCCTGGGAAACCACCTTCAGATTTTGTGTTGCCTTAGAGGCATCGGATTTACGGCTGGCGGCGGCCGCAATCAGAATTCCGATCAAACCAAAATGCACGCCCACGCTCTGGGCCGTGGTGGTTTGTGCATACCGAGTCTCCTGGATTTGATCCCAGCGAATGTCCTTCGCTCCGAACAGACCGGAGCGCGTAATTCCCTCATTGTGAACGGAAATAAGACTGCGTGAGAGATACAACCACCAGAAAACCGAGAGCGCCGCAGTTGCCGCGAGCGCGATGATCCAGCCCGGCTGCAACAGATTCTGGAAATCAGGTGCCACGCCGGCGGCAGCGATCAAGCCCACCGCTACCAGCGGCATCCATGCGATTACCTTCCAACCCGTTGAATAGGTATAGGTCTTTTCCGGCGGTGTAATAAACATGGTCTTTGCTCCTAACTCCTAACTCAGTGTCCCGCAACCAGCCGTTCGGCCTGCAGATGCTGCAACGCGCGTACACTGATCTGCCCTTGTTGCAAAGAGGCAATTCCATCGGCAGCGGCCAGAGCTGCAGCCAGCGTAGTGATGGTCGGGATGCGATGCGTTACGGCTGCGCGGCGAATGGCTTTCTCATCGAACCACGGATCTGGACCGTAGGGTGTATTGATAATGAGGTGAATTCGGTCGCCTTTGATAAGGTCCACGACGTTCGGCCTTCCCTCCTTGACCTTATACACGCGGTCTACAATGAGGCCGGCATTCTCCAGAATCTCTGCGGTGCCGTGGGTTGCCACCAGCTTGAATCCCAGCTCGAAAAATCGTCTGGCCATATCCATGACATGAGGTTTGTCGCGCTCGTTCACGCTCACGAAGACCGTTCCGCTGCGCGGCAAAGTTTGCCCGGCGGCAAGTTGGGCTTTGGCGAAGGCTTCGCCGAAATTATCGGCGACTCCCATGACCTCGCCCGTGGATTTCATCTCTGGACCGAGGACGGTATCCACTCCCGGAAATTTGTTCCACGGAAACACCGGCGACTTCACATAATAGCAGCTTCCCGTTCCCAAATCGGACCTGTGCTTGATATTTTCCGGCAGGAACTCGCGCAGCTTGCGCCCCGTCATCATGCGTGCAGCAATCTTGGCCAGTGGCACGCCTGTGGCTTTGGATACGTAGGGCACGGTGCGCGATGCTCGCGGATTGACCTCGATTACATAAACCGCATCGCGTTGAATCGCAAACTGGATATTCATCAGCCCAATCACCTTCAGGGCGCGTGCCAGCTTGAATGTGTAGTCGCGCATGGTATCGAGCAGATGCGGGGCAATGCTCACTGTGGGAAGCACGCACGAAGAATCTCCTGAGTGGATGCCGGCCTCTTCAATGTGTTGCATGATCCCGGCAATCACCACGTCTTCGCCGTCGGAGAGCGCATCCACATCAACTTCGATTGCGTCTTCCAGGAAGTGGTCCACCAGCACCGGGCGCTCCTGCGAATACTCCACCGCCTCTTTCATGTAGCGGATGACCGTGTCTTCGTCATAAGCAATCACCATAGCGCGCCCGCCGAGCACGTAGGAAGGGCGTACCAGAACGGGAAACTGGACCTTACGCGCCCCTGCGACTGCCTCTTCTACGCTGGTAGCCATCGCTCCCGGCGGCTGCGGAATATCCAGATCTTCCAGCAGCTTGCCAAAGCGTTTGCGGTCTTCTGCCAGGTCAATGGATTCCGGTGAAGTCCCGATGATGGGTACGCCTGCTGCTTTCAGGGGCAGCGCGAGGTTGAGCGGCGTCTGCCCGCCAAACTGCACGTTGACTCCGATCCATGCGCCGCTTGCAGCTTCGTGCTCATATACGGCCAATACATCTTCCAGCGTCAGCGGCTCAAAGTAGAGGCGGTCGCTGGTATCGTAATCCGTGGAAACCGTCTCCGGATTGCAGTTGACCATGATGGTCTCGTAACCATCTTCGCGCAGGGCGAAGGCCGCGTGGCAGCAGCAATAATCGAACTCAATTCCCTGCCCAATGCGGTTGGGCCCGCTTCCCAGAATGATGACCTTCTTTTTGGATGTGGGCTTGGCTTCGTCTTCCGTCTCGTAGGTCGAATACAAATAGGGGGTGAAGCTCTCGAATTCGGCGGCGCAGGTATCCACGTGCTTGTAGACCGGCGTGATGCCGTATTTCTTTCGCAGGTGCCGGATTTTTTCGGCTGAACCCTTTTCGTTGGTTATCCGCCAGGTCTCCGCCAGATTGGGATCAGAGATTCCCATGCGCTTTGCCTGCCGCACCACCGCCTCAGGCACAGATTCGATAGGATGCTTCTCCAGTTCCAACTGCATGTCGGTAATTTCCTTGAGCTGATAGAGAAACCACGGATCAATGCCGGTCATCTTGGCCAGCTCTTTCACAGTAAAGCCCTGGCGTAATGCATAGCGAATATATTCCAGGCGCTCCGGATGCGGCGTGACCAACCTCTGTGTGAGAATACGTGGCTCGATTTTGTGCACCCCGGAACGCTTGCCGCTTTCAAGCGACCGCAAGCCCTTCATCAGTGCCTCTTTGAAGGTGCGCCCGATGGCCATGACTTCGCCCACGGATTTCATCTGCGGTCCCAGGCTCTCGTCGGTCCCGGGAAATTTCTCGAACTGCCACTTGGGGATTTTTACCACCACATAATCGAGCGTCGGCTCGAAACACGCAGGAGTCTTACGCGTAATGTCGTTGGTTATCTCATCGAGCCTATAGCCCACGGCCAGCTTGGCTGCGATCTTGGCGATGGGGAAGCCCGTCGCCTTCGAGGCCAGCGCCGAAGAACGCGAGACGCGCGGGTTCATCTCGATGACGGTCATGCGTCCGGTGGAAGGATGAACCGCAAACTGAATGTTCGAGCCGCCGGTCTCCACTCCAATCTCGCGGATGACCTTGATCGCGGCATCGCGCATCGCCTGATATTCGCGATCGGTGAGCGTTTGCGCTGGGGCAACAGTGATCGAGTCGCCGGTGTGCACCCCCATGGGATCGAAGTTCTCAATGGAGCAGATGATAATAACGTTGTCTGCCAGGTCACGCATCACCTCGAGCTCATATTCCTTCCATCCCAGCACCGATTCTTCAATCAAGACCTGGTGCACTGGAGAAAGATCAAGCCCGCGCGTAACAATTTCCAAAAGCTCTTCGCGGTTGTAGGCGATGCCGCCGCCCGAGCCTCCCAGGGTAAACGAAGGACGAATAATGACTGGGAACCCAATCTTGCCGCTGAAATCCAAGCCGTCTTTCAAATTGCTAACCAGTGCCGATTTGGGAACGTCGAGGCCGATCTTCTGCATGGCGTCTTTGAAGACGAGGCGGTCCTCGGCCTTGTTAATGGCACGAACCTTGGCGCCGATCAGCTCAATGTTGTATTTTTCCAGCACACCGGCATCGTCGAGTTCAACCGCCAGGTTCAGCGCGGTCTGGCCGCCCACGGTGGGCAGCAACGCAAAGCCATGGCCACCACACATCTCCGACTCGATGCGGATGATCTCTTCCACATATGTTCGGGTCAGCGGCTCGATGTACGTGCGGTCGGCCATCTCCGGGTCGGTCATGATCGTGGCCGGATTGGAGTTCACCAGCACCACTTCATAGCCTTCCGACTTCAACGCCTTGCAGGCTTGCGCGCCGGAATAGTCGAACTCGGCCGATTGGCCTATGATGATCGGCCCAGAGCCTATGATCAGTATCTTCGATAAATCAGTGCGCCGTGGCATATTAGTTTTGTCTTTTCAGCTCTATCGTTCAGCTTTTTCTTTTTAATCTTGCGCCAACATCTCAAGTGCGCTGCATCCGCTTGACTCTGGTCCTTACTTCTTAGTGAACCGGGTTAGCTGTGAAAGCACGCACTGCCATCGCCCATTTTCCATCACAAAAACATCTGTCGCCCGTTCTTGCGTGGTGAACTCTTGCCCCATGAATTTGCCTTTGCTGGTCGTCAGCGCGGTGACGGTAGCCGTATTCCCGTAGATGCGAACTCGAATGTCATCGGAATCCATTGCTTCATGGCTCAAGGCTCCTGACCTGATCACGCTGAGGAAACGCGATCTGTCAATTACACCACCATCGGGGTCGATGATAATCCAGTCGTCAGCCAGGATTCGCCCGATTGCTTCCACATCATTCTTGATCATCGCCTGCCCGAACTCTTTTTCCAGTTTTAATATTTCTTCTTGCATTCCAATGCTCCTGTTTTGCGCGAGAAGAGGTGTGACCATCGCGAGCGTGATGATCATCAACAATGCTTTCATCGAAAGTTGCCGAATCATCGTCAAGCGTCCGATCCGCGTTTTCCACAGACTTGTAAAGCCGTACATTTTCACAACCTTGTCACCTCAAAAGCATTGCACTCAACTCCCAACAATCTGACCCGAATCTCGTGACTTGCGTCTTTGGAGCGCGGAGTGATCGTTGCCAGCAAGGTCCTCTCTAATCCCGGGGCCTTGACTTCCAGAAAGTAAGTTCCTGGTGTAATGGTTGAAAGATCAAATGCGCCCTGAGAGTCGGTAGAGACAGAAATCAGGGCCCTAGCAGTTCTGCGCCACGTCTGTGTGTTGGGGCGCTGGGTCGCGGCGAAAAATCTAATCTGAGCACTGGCCAGCGGCTGGTTAGAAAAATTGACCAGCACTCCGCGTGCCGCCTCGATTTCCCCCGGCGGCGCGGGCACGCAACTGGCAAAAACAACGGCGGAAAGTGGAATCAACAAGACTATCGCTATGATTCCCCGCCTCATCTGCCGTGAAACTCCTCCATCATTTTTATGAAATCTTTAAACAGATAGTACGAGTCGTGCGGGCCAGGAGAAGCTTCCGGGTGATACTGCACGCTGAAGAGCGGCAGATTGCGATGGCGCAGGCCCTCGAGCGTGCCATCGTTCAGGTCAATATGGGTTTTTTCCACTTCGCTTTCCGGCAACGAATCGGGATCAACCGCGAAGTTGTGGTTGTGGGCGGTGATCTCCACTTTGCCGGTCAGCAGTTGCTTCACCGGATGGTTGCCGCCGTGATGTCCGAACTTGAGCTTATAGGTTTTGCCGCCGAGTGCGAGGCCGATCAGTTGATGTCCCAGGCAGATGCCAAAGACGGGAGTGCGGCCCATCAGGCGGCGGATATTATCCTGCGCGTAAGTGCAAGGCTCCGGGTCGCCGGGACCGTTAGAGAGAAAAACTCCATCAGGCTTGAGCGCCAGCACGTCTTCTGATTTTGTTTCCGCAGGCACAACCGTGATGCGGCAGCCTTCTGACGCGAGCTTGCGCAAAATGTTGTGCTTGATGCCGTAGTCGTAAGCCACCACATGAAAACGCGCCGGTTCGTCCTTCACGCCGACCACTTCCGTGGGCTCGTGCGAACGTTCACCGGTCTCCCACACGTAGCGCTGTTTGGTGGTCACGACTTTGGCGAGGTCGGTGCCATCCATCTTGGGAATGGAGTTCGCCTTAGCGACCAATTTACTGACATCCGTCTCGAGCGACGAGATCACGCCTCGCATGACGCCGCGGTCGCGCAGGTGACGTACCAGGGCGCGGGTATCAATGTCGGCAATGACAGGAATCTTGAAACGCTCCAGGTACTCATCGGCTACTTGCTGTGAGCGCCAGTTGGAACTCACCGGCGAGAACTCGCGCACGATCAGGCCTTCGATATAAGGCCGCGTGGCTTCGTTGTCTTCAGGATTCGTCCCGTAATTGCCGATCTGAGGATTGGTGAGAACTACAATTTGCCCGGCATAGGAAGGATCTGTGAAAATTTCCTGATAGCCGGTGATGGAAGTATTAAAAACAACTTCGCCGTAGCATTCTGCTTTGGCGCCGTAACCTTTGCCGTGGAAGACCCTACCGTCTTCCAGCGCAAGGATTGTTTGCATTCGAACTCCAGGACGTGGATTTTATAGATTTTAGCAGAACAGGGGTTTAACCACAAAGGTACACGGAGAGACGCGGAAGAATTTGAATACGGATGGAACAGATGCCAAAGCCCCCTCTGCGTTCCTCCGCGCCCTCTGCGGTTAAGTTCCTTGTCCCGGAGCCGTTGTGGAGTATTCTTGTCTTTCCGTATTTGCAAAAGCAGTAGAAGGAAAGTAAGCCAGTAGGCTCCCATGAGGAAGAGAACTGTGACTCTAAGATCAACCAAGCTGGCCGTATGTGTAGTCCTGTTGGCATTGTTCACGTGCTCTTGCGCCGAACGGTTGGCGCAGTTCCCCTGTCCTCCTCCGCCTCCAACCCTTAGCACGCCCCCACAGACCGGCGCTCCGAAACCCAGCTCTACCGAGACTAGTCCTGCTCCAGCGGCAAGCACATCCGCCCCACCTGAAGCACATCTTGCTGCTTCTAAAACGAACTACGCTGTTGTCAGGATCTTTTACGCGACTGATCGCAAAGTAACGGGATTGTGCAGGCCCTCGCTATTTTACGGCAACGTACGGGCCGAGGATGGTCCTCTATCTTTTGGATTGGCCCAGGTAAGCATTCCCCAGGACCACAAACCGGGCATGCTGGAATCACCTTCAATATGGAGGCATGAAGATCCTTCGCGAGACGTAGTTCTGCTGGGCGTCAACCCTTTCAGTTCCCCCGAAGCAGATAAGACGTTTTTCGACGAATTGGCGGCCCAGATTGCAACTGCAAAGAGCCCGCAGGTATTTGTATTCATTCACGGATTCCACAACACATTCGAGGATGCGATCCGATGGACGGCGCAGATCTCCAATGACATAGGTTTTGAAGGTGTACCCATCGTTTATAGCTGGCCCTCGGCTGGAAGATTGCTGGATTACCCGGCCGATGAAGCAACCGTGGAATGGACCGAACTGCACCTGAAAGCATTTCTCGAAGAACTGGTATCACAAACCCATGCGACGACCATCCACCTGATTGCCCATAGTATGGGAAACAGGGCGTTGGTAACAGTGCTCAATCAGATGGCCCAGGAATCGCCACCTGCAGCTCCGCCTAAATTCAACCAGGTTGTCATGGCGGCGCCCGATATTGATGCCGGTGTTTTCAAGCAGCTCGCGGCGACTTTTATTCCGGTCGCTGATCACGTGACCATCTATATTTCTTCGAGAGACAGAGCTTTAATTGCGTCAAGAAAGTTTCATACCTATCCCCGCGTCGGGGATTCGGGCCCGACGGTAACCATTGTGCCGCATGTGGATACCATTGACGTATCAGCAGTGGACTCCAGCTTTGTGGGACACTCTTATTTGGGCGACAATCGCTCGATTCTTTCAGATATTTCTCAATTGATCAGCAATTGGGCGCCGCCTGACAAGAGGGTTGGTATGGTACCCCTGCTCCAGAACAACCAAACGTACTGGACCTTTCGACCCTTAAGTTCCAAGTGATCAGCCTGGCACATGCTGAATCGGAAAACACTCAAAGATCATTTATCCTAATAATTTATGACTCCAACACAGACCCAGACTCAGACTGAGATTCAAGACCAATGGACCGAAGTTGACCGTTATATCAGCGATCTGCTGGTGCCCTCTGACCCAGTGCTGGATGCAGCGCTTGCAGCAAGCGCTGCCGCTGGACTGCCGACGATTCAGGTTTCGCCGACTCAGGGCAAGCTGCTGCATATACTGGCGCGAAGCCTTGGGGCACGCAAAATCCTGGAGATAGGCACGCTGGGCGGTTACAGCACCATCTGGATGGCTCGGGCACTACCGTCGGGCGGCCGCTTGATCACACTGGAATACAGTCCGAAGCACGCCGAAGTGGCGCGCGCCAACATTGCCCGCGCCGGCCTGGCTAGCGTGGTTGAGGTGCGTGTGGGGCGGGCGCTGGATACGCTGCCGCAGATCGCTGACGAGGGCCCATTTGACCTGATTTTTATTGATGCCGACAAGTCGGGATATCCGGATTACCTCCCATGGGCGATGAAGCTCTCTCGGCCGGGAAGCGTGATTATTGGGGATAACGTCGTGCGCAAGGGGGCAGTGGTTGACGCCGGCAGCAGTGATGCTGACGTCCAAGGGGTACGGCGATTCTATGAACTGCTGGCCGCTGAGCCGCGCGTGAGCGCCACTGCAATTCAAACGGTGGGCAGCAAAGGCTACGATGGCTTTGTGATGGCCCTCGTCACTGCCTGAGTGGTAGCTCGCGGCATCCCCACTACGCAGATTTACTCGCCTGTAATACCGGGGATTCCTGCTCGCACAGCAGCTCTGCAATCTGAACAGCGTTAAGGGCAGCACCTTTCAGTAGCTGGTCTCCGGCGACAAACATCGAGATCGAACGTCCGCTTGGATCGCTGGTATCCTGCCGGATGCGGCCGACGAGAATCTTATCCTGATTGCTGGCATCCACCGGCATGGGGAAGTAGTTTTTCTGGCGGTCATCCACAACTTTCACACCCGGAGCATTCTGCAGCAGCGCGCGGACATCACCCGGTGAAACCGGATTTGCACACTCGAAGGTAAGAGATTCGGCATGCGCCCGAAGAACCGGCACGCGCACGCAGGTTGCCGAGATGGCGATGTTGGGATCAGAAAAAATTTTCCTGGTTTCAGAGACTATTTTTAATTCTTCGCCGTTGTAGCCGCTTTCCAGATCAATGGCTGAGTCATGATTGAAGACATTGAATGCATAAGGATGGGGCAGAACTTTGGGCGTAAAAGCTTCGCCTGCCAAAAAGGCCCTGGTGGATTCACGCAACTCATTCATCGCTGGCGCTCCGGCGCCGGAGGCAGCCTGGTAGGTACTGATAATGAGCCGGCGAATTTTGTATTTTTTGTGGATCGGCCACAGCGGCGTAATGGCAATGATGGCGCAACAATTGGGATTGGCAATCAGTCCCTTGTGGCGGCGCACCGCGTCCGGATTAATCTCAGGGACGATCAGCGGAATGTCAGGCGAGAGCCTGTAGGCAGAGGAGTTGTCAATGACAACCGCTCCGTGTTTTACCGCGACCGGCACGAAGGTGCGCGCGGTTTCGTTATCAACCGCGAAGAAGGCTATCTTGACACCCTTGAGGGATTGCTCGGTCAGCTCTTCCACGGTTCGCTCTTCACCGCGGAAGCGGACAGTCGTTCCGGCAGAACGCTTCGACGCAAGAAGACGGAGGCAGGAAACCGGAAAATCGCGGCGTTCCAGGCAGTGTAAAAGTTCGGTACCGACGGCGCCGGTGACCCCAATGATTGCTACATTCATATATTCAACCTCTTAAATTCAGTTTCAAGTTTCTAATTTCGAGCTACCAATTTCTATTCGCTTGCTATACGCAACAAAAGCACGGGCTGCAGCAGAAAATCGAGCTTGTTAATTTCTTTGACGACTTTGCGTATTTCCGGCTCCGGAGTCGGTTCCACAGTTATGACAAACGAAAGGTCCTCTTTCGACATATTCGGCTGTTGCAGGACCGCATCAATATTCATTCCCGCTTTGGAGATAATTTGCGCCACGTGCGCCAGAATTCCGGGGCGGTCTTTCACGGTCAATCGCAGATACCAACTTGCCGGATTAAAAGTTTTGGCCAGAGGAAGCGGCTTCATCTCCTGGAAGCCGTGCAGTTCCCTGCCACGCAATACTCCGTTGGCCATGCTGCGGCTGATTTCCACCAAATCGGATATGACGGCGGTGCTGGTGGCGCGCGGGCCGGCGCCGGGGCCGTAGAACATCTGGCGTCCGATGCGTTCGCCCACAAGAAAGACCGCATTGTTCACGCCTTCGGCCTTGGCCATCATGCTGCGGCGGTGCACAAGCCAGGGACGCACTGAAACTTCCAGTCCATGCTGGTTGAGCTCAGCGTAAGCGATGAGACGGATAGTGCTTTTGAGCATGCGGGCGTAACAAAAATCTATGGCGGCGACGCTGCGGATTCCGTCCGTGGGAATCTTGTCCTCGGGGAGCCAGCCGTGAAAGGCAAGGCGTGCGAGGATGCAGAGCTTGTCGCGGGTATCAATACCATCAACGTCAGAAGAGGGATCAGGCTCGGCGTAGCCGGCCTCCTGCGCCTGACGAAGAGCTTCATCAAAGCTGAGGCCGTTGCGCTCCATCTGGGTGAGGATGTAATTCGTGGTGCCGTTCAGGATGCCGTAGACCGCTTGCAGGCGGTCTCCAGTCATGCCATCGGTGATGGCGCGGACAACAGGCACGCCTCCCGCAACCGCGGCCTCAATACCAATCGGAATATTTTTTTGCGCGGCGAGCGCATGGATTTCGTGTCCATGTTTGGCCAACAGGTTCTTGTTCGCAGTCACGACCGGCTTGCCGCTTTCCAACGCGCCCAAGACAACCTCACGCGCAGCAACGGTGCCTCCCATGGTCTCGACAACAAGATCAACGTTCGGGTCACGGACGATTTGCTTCCAGTCTTTAACGTAACGCACGCCTGGTGGTAATTGCTTGGCGGGAACAGGAGAGCGGCGGCAAACGGCAACCACCTGCAATGCCACTCCGGCACGCTGCTTGATCTGTTCGGCGTTAGCTTGAAGGCTCGCGGCAGTTGCCTGGCCTACGTTGCCATAGCCGACGATGGCGATGCGGATGTTCATCGTTTCACCCCTTGCACACGGCTATTGGAGCGATTCAGGTTCATGGTCTCTCCGGCGCCGCGTCTTTCAATCTCAGTCGGAATCAGTTCGGCATCGTGACCGTGACTTTTGAGATGATTGGCGACAAATTGCACCGTCTGGCGCACCGGAACGCGAGGATCCAGAATCAACAGCACCGATGGACCGGCGCCGCTGAGCGCGACTCCGAGAATGCCCTTCTTCCCCGAGAGCTCGCGCAGCTCAGGCAACAGAGGACACAAAGCGGCCCGATAGGGTTGATGGAGTTCGTCTTGCACAGCGTAGGTCAGCAGTTCGTCACGGCCTTGCGCGAAGGCGGCCGCAAGCAGCATCGCCGATTGAATGTTGGCCACCGCTTGAAAACGGGAAAAACCTGCCGGGAGCACGCGACGAGACTCTTCGGTAGAGAGAGCTTGACGCGGTACCACCAGCAGAAGCGGCCATGCTTTTTTGATATTGACCTTGCAGGCGTAGAGGCCGAGATCACGAACCGCAACCATAGGCGGGCCGCCGTTTTGAGTATGGCTGGGCGGCATTTTCTGCCATTGCGAGACAGCAAAGCCGCCGAGCCAGCAGGCGGCGACGTTATCGGCGTGCCCTTCGCGCCTGGCGGCTTCTTCCATAAGGCGCTTGGCGGACCAACCGAGATCGCCAAAATGTATGGCGAGAGCGATACCTGCAAGACGCGCTGCCGCCGATGAGCCAGTTCCCTTGCCGATGGGCATCTGGTTGTTCACGGTAACGGCGAGTGGAAACGGAGTCTTACCCTCGGAGGAAAGAATGTCTTTATAAGTCTCCAGAATCAGATTGCGTTCGAGTCTTCCGCAAATTTCCCGGTCGCGTCCTGAAGCGACGATGGAAAATTCCGGCGCGACCGCGGCCTGAATCTTAAGGTGGAGCTTCAAGGCCAGAGCGGCAGAATCAAAGGCCGGCCCTAAATTGGCGGAAGTAGCGGGCAGCACCAGCTTCAGCGGAGCGGGATGTTTCTTCATACCTGAGGTTTTCATGCTTGCGGTCTTCATACCAGGGCTCCGGTCCGTTCGTTGGTGAAGCGTTCCAGAACTTCGATTACCGATTTGGGATTGGCGTCTGCTTTAATTGGAGGATTGCAAAACGACTTCATGGCTTCGGAGGCCTCAGGCAGCAACTGGCCGCTGTGAAAGCGGATGACATAATCGGCATCTTTGAGAACGTGCCCAGTAAGCATCATGACCACGGTTTCGCTGGGCTTGATGAAACCCTGCTTGCACAGGTTATACAAACCCGCCAGGGTCACAGCCGACGCCGGTTCGCAGCCAATGCCCTCGGCGCCGAGCTGCGCCTTGGCAGCGGCGATTTCCTGCTCGCTGACATATTCGCAGGCTCCGCCGGTTGAGCGCAGCACATTTACGGCTTTTCTCCATGAAACCGGACTGCCGATTCGAATGGCAGTCGCCAGGGTTTCAGCCTTGACGGAGACCAGGGATTCACCGTTGGTCTCTCGCATGGTGCGAACCAAAGCGCGCGAACCCTCGGCCTGAATCACGGAAACTTTGGGAAGGCTGGAGATGAATCCAAGCTCGTGCAGTTCCAGAAGGGCCTTCCCGATTGCGGAAGAGTTACCCAGATTGCCGCCAGGAACAATCACGTGGTCAGGCACTGCCCAGCCTAGCTGTTCGAGCATTTCGATGGCCGCAGTTTTTTGTCCTTCAAGACGGTAAGGGTTGGCAGAGTTCACCAGATAAATAGAAGCCTGCTGCACGACTTCTCCCAAGATGCTCAGGCAGCCGTCAAAATCGGTGGGCAACTGGCAGACGACGGCGCCGTATTCGAGCGTCTGTGAGAGCTTGCCGACGGAAATCTTGTCTTGGGGGACAAGCACCAGGCATTTCAATCCAGCCCGGGCAGCGTAGGCCGCCATTGAGGAAGAAGTGTTGCCGGTAGAAGCGCAAGCCACCCACTTGACGCCCAGCTCGCGCGCCTTCGAGATCACGGTCGTCATCCCTGTATCTTTGAAGGAGCCGGTAGGATTCATGCCCAGATGCTTCACGTAGAGCTGCTCAACTCCGCTCTGACGAGCGCTCTGCTGAAGACGATAGAGTGGCGTGTTTCCTTCGGCCAGAGTTACAGCGTTGCGAAGATCGGAGAGGATGGGCAGCAGTTCTCGAAAGCGCCACACGCCACTTTGGTCGAGCGGATCGAGCGTGCCACGGCGCTGCTGCCAAAGGTTCTTAAGCGCAACCGGATTGGGCTGCTTGCTGCCGCGTTTCTGCCATGCCGGATAGACCGCTTCCAGCAGTTCGCGGCACTTGGTGCAGCGGAAATCCGCGGTGGGAGAGGATTCGAGAGATCCACATCCCATGCAGCGCAGAAGGGCGATATCCGTTTTCTTGGCCATTGATTATCTTTTTTCTTTCCTATGTCACGGCACGGTACCTCTTCATCCGTGCGCTCAACGTTCTTTTGCTTTGTATCAGGGCACGACTTTAGTCGTGCCGCAAAAGCTCAATATTAGTAATCTCCCAATTGCGCCGCTTTGCGGCGCGCGGTGGGAGCCCCGGCCTTTAGGCCGGGGTAAAGGTCCTTGAAGTGTTGGGCTTTAGCCCCGGCGTTTTCGTAAATCGCGAAACTATCCTCTCGACACCCTCCTAATGAAAAAATTCCTGGTGAATCGCCTGAATCACATCGGGCGCGCTGGCGGCAGCAACCGCAAAGCAAATACTCAATTCGCTGGCGCCCTGGGCAACCGCGGTCACACTCACCTTGCGTGCTCCTACAGCGCTAAAGATTCTGCCGATGACGCCGTAGCTGCCCTTCATAGCCTCACCCAGCACGGTAATGACTGCCAGATCGCGTTCGACATCCACGGACTTAAGCACGCCGTGCCGCAGTTCGGTGCGAAACATTCTTTCAATGGAGGCGGTCACCCGGTCGGTATCTTCTCCGCGCACCACCAACCCCAATGAGTTCTCTGCCGAAGACTGAGTGGAAAACAGAATATCAACATGGTCGTGGCCGAGGCGGAGAAACATCCTGCCTAAAATATCGGCGGCGACATAGATATCATTTTGGGCCACCAGGGTCACCAGGCTCGCCTTGGTAACTGAAGTCACAGCTTTGACGGGAATGCCGTTGATGCTGGGAGCGCCGGTAACCTTGGTCCCCGCAATCTCGGGGCGAAAGGAATTCTTGATCCACACAGGAATCTTTTTATCCATCGTAGGACGAATGGCTTTGTGATGAATGACCTTGGCGCCATAGTAGGAAAGTTCGATGGCTTCGGTAAAACTAATCTCAGGGAGGACACGAGCATCAGGACAGATGCGTGGATCGGCGCTGAGCACGCCATCCACGTCGGTCCAAATCCAAACTTCATCGCTGTCGAGAACAGCGCCGAGGATGGTGGCCGAAGAATCCGATCCGCCACGGCCCAGCGTGGTGGGCTGGCCCTGCTTGGTCGCGCCGCTGAAGCCGGTGACGACAGGAACACGTCCTTGTTCCAATAAGGGAAAAATTAAAGCGTGGGCCTTGGGGCGAGTTGCGTCGAGATCTGCCGAGGCGTCACCGAAGTGATCGTCCGTAACTAAAATTTCTGTGGAATCAACGTAGCGGCTGGGAGTACCGGATTGCTCGAGAATGGCGGCAAATATCTGGGCAGATAGCTTCTCGCCCATAGGAAGAGCGACGTCCAGTAGCTGCGCCGTCAGGGAGCGGAGCTGCACCAAGGCAAAGCACAGATCATGCAGTTGCCGAATGATGGCCCCAACTTGCTCCCGCACCTTCGGAGCATTGGTTGGATTGAAAAGTGAGGCAATAACTTCTTCGTGGCGGGCTTCAATCTCCTGCAGGGCGCTGGAAACCGTGCTCTGCTCTCCCCTGCCAGCGGCCTTGACGCAGTTCAGGATGCGGTCCGTAATACCCGCGAGAGCTGAGACAACAACCACAATACGATCTCTGGCAGCGGCTTCCTGTACGATGTGGGCGGAACTCAGGATCCGCGCTGCGTTCCCCACTGAAGTACCGCCAAATTTCATTACTAACGTCTTCTTCATAACACTCCGTTGATCATTATCCTTGTAGGTACAGGAACTCTTGAGGTTGCGGAAAAAGCCGGCTTCTTGTCATTCCGACACGCAGTGGAGGAATCCCTATAGTGCCGAAATTCTTATGTTCTGTTCTCATGACCCTTAAGGCTGCCTTTGTCCAATCTCAAACTGATCTAATCTTCCCTGCACCTTTTTCACGACAAAATTAAAAGCCCACCGTCAGTTGCTTCTGGCGGTGGGCTTTTTTGGAATCTTTTAGATTATTGCTTATTTACCCTTTCGCCAGAAGCACATGGATGTGCCTGTACCTGTGGATGTTGTTGTTGTCATCCGCTTCGAGGTAACCGGCTTCTGGCTCACGGAAAGCATGAAAGAAATACTGTATTAGGAAACTAGTTTCGTGTCAACCTCGTAGTTTTGGCCAGGCCGATACGGCAGTGGGCTGAATCGGTTGGCTGTGAAAGGCGAAAGAGATAACTGTTGGTCCCATTCTGGTATCAAACTCTTCACTCCTGAGAAAATCCCGCCTATCATTGTCCCTGGAAGTCTGCCCCGGCGAGCCGGGGTGTATCCAGCATCCCAAGGGATGCGGGGCCAAGGGTTAGCACAAGCCCCATAGGTTCTTTGAAAACTCGCACCAGATGCGGACCTGACCGCTGCTCACCCACCAGGTGCCAGCCCGGTCCTTCGCCACACGCCCCTGTTTTACGGATGTAAGTTTACGCATATATGACTATTCGACCCTAGTGCACAAGCTACTTGACTGGTGTATTGAGGCTACTTAGCCTCTTGCATAACCAATTGAGAACAAAGGCCGAGAGCCTCAAGACGCCTACTGAACAAGGGTGGGGGGGTAGTCCACCGAGGTTGCAAGAGGCAAGATATAACGGAAGAGTAAATAGCAGATTACTCAAACGCGCCCGGGAGTACCCCAACCTATGTCATGTATGATGAGTCTGTTTTTGGCTAAAGGCTAAGAGCTTTCTCACGACCCAAGCCAGCAAGGGTACCCCCCAGCTTTGGCTGAGTGCTGAATGCTGAGTGCTTGCTCTACTTCGCCTCGACGTTGAACTTCGTCGGGCCATCTTCAAAGATCACGATCTGCTGCTCGCGGGTCACACCGTTGTAGCTGCTGGCAATTGTGTGCGGCCCAATCGAAAGCGTGGTTTTCAGCTTGCGCTCGGGTAATTCCTTGCCATCCACCAGCAAGGCGGCCTTGTCGGGTTTGGCTTCGAGTTCTACGTTGACCATTCTTGCCTTTTCTTCTTCCGTCAGTTTGCCGCTTGCAATGCGGTCAATATCAGAGCGATGTGTGGGATACCAGGCTTGAAAGTCCTGATAACGCTTCACAGCTTCATCAACCGGTGGGACCACTCCGGCAGCAGGAGGATCAAACGAAGAACCCCAGCGTCCCCATCTGCTTCCCCGGTCATACCCATTCACTGCATTCGCGCGCGACTTCAGCGAGTAACGGTCGGAGCACAACATCGAAGAGATGTACTCGACTCTCACCTTCTCCTTGGGGCCTTTGGGCACGGAATTCGATTCGGGTACCAGCGACATCCAGTGCAGAGCGTCCGCCAGCGAAGGGCTCTGCGTCTTCCAGGAGAGCCAATTGCCCAGCGCGTCAGCATCTACCTGCTGCTGGCGTTCATCGGCCGCGAGCGGCGTGTAGGACGGACCAGAGCTGAAAATCCGGCTGAACCATGATGGCTTCTTGCCCAGGGCTAGGTTTTTCTCGTAGTCGTAGAGCTGGCGTTTCTGGTCCTTCATGTAGCTGTCGCATGCCTCGGCCAGCGGGAACGCATCAGCGTGTCCGAGCAGGTTGTGAGCGCTTTCCAGCGCAGTAATGGCAATCAGTCCGTCCGGGCCGGGATTCGCATGCGGATCGCTCTTCTCAACCTGCGCCAGGTAATCCGTAGCCTGCTGCTGAGTCAGTCCGAGGTTTTCGAGCGCGAGCTGAGGTTGCGTGAACCAATCCACCAGCCCCGAAGTCAATACAACGTTGCGGCCGGTGGCAAAGGCGTCTGGAAGCTTGTCGCGCACGATAACGATCTGTTCATTCTGCTCGTTTTCAAAACCTCCCGAAAACGCGCCAAAGCGCCGCGCGTAGGAACCAAGCCACTCCTGATACTTCCAGTAGTCGTGATCATAAGGACCTACCGCACTCCTGCTGCCCAGCACATCAGCCTCGACGGCATTGAGGGCGCCAAACATCTCTTGCGGAGGACCAACCAGGGCGCTGCATGCCTTCTCCCCCGGCAAGCGGCTCTTGATCGCACTTACGATTTGTTGCTGCCAACCGCACTGAGAATACGCCGGTAAAGAGCAAAGCAGTGCCAGGGTCAGAACCAGGGCAATGCGGATGATCACCGAGACTTTTGTTTTCATATGGGATTTATGAGGCTAGGTTAGCCTGAAGCGGAGAGCGGTGCAAGAAAGTTCTTAGTACCTGGGAAAATAGGCTCCCGCGATGGCCGCGTTTTTTGCGATAGACTTGTTTGTTCCATGAAAGCTCCTTTCACCATCAGTCCGGAAACCGGCCGAGTCCGCTTTCCCGATCTGTCGCTTGAACTTGCTCCCCTGATGCCGGAAGCAGAATTCATAGCTACCACTTCTTCCTTGAATCGGGACAATCTAGGCGCCAATAAGGGCTGGCAGCGCTATTCGATACGCGAATTGATCTCCGACGACCGGCGGCTTGGCCTCTTTCTTATTTTCTTGCATGACAGTCTCAAAATGCTCAGCTTTGCCTATGCCCAAAAGGATGAAACCTGGGACACCTGGTCAGAAGAGGGCGAACGACAGCGGGAAGCAGAATACCAGCAAGAGCTGGCCTCGCAGCTTGGCGGAAAGAACACCTTCCCCTGGGGAAAAGTCGGCGCAAAACTCGACAGCAAGAGCGGCGGGACGGATATTTGGATAGAGTTTTCCGACGAACCATTGCAATCAAAATAGAAAATTCATCACGACGGCCGCTGTTTGCGGTCGGCTTCGCGTTCTTCTGCATTGTGCCGGAGAGCCCGGCCTTTTTCTGGAGTTGGGTCTTTCACTGTTCCGTAGGTCTTCCGCCCCTCATGATCTTCGGGCAGATATTCAGTGATAGGAAGTCCCTGTTGGTTTACGAACAACAGGCAATGACAGTATTTGTAGACCTGCATATCGTCACAGGCGCAGATCCATGTGCGATGCTTTACTTCCTCTTGCTTGTTCGGGTAAAAGCGACAAGGACAAAGAGGTTTGCCCAGGGTCACAAGGTGATTTGCCAGCCCCTGCACAACTGATTCGGTCACTTCGTTATCTGGGTGTGTATAGGTGCCTGACTTTTCGCAGTATTTCTCGACGAATTTGCGTATCTTCTGTACGGCTTCGTCGTTACTATCAGCGCCCATAACATTCTCAGTCGGCGGCATGCCGATTCCATTGCAGAAGAATTATGACGTACTCTTCCAGAAAAGATCAGCACACAGAAATTTTTTGTAGAGAAAAATTAATTTATTGTTGGGGCAGCGCGAAGCCGGTTGCGCTCAGCAATAATCTTGTGGGCATTTTCTGCAAGCGCGCGGGCCTGGGGCAGCAGATCCAGCGCCCTAAGGACCTCAGGATCATCCTGTGCCTGCACTTTCAGCCCTTCCTGCTGGCCAAATTCGAAGATGAACAATTCACTTTTGATGTTCGCCTTGACCCAATCCTGTGCACTCAGAAGGTTGGCTTCGCTGAAGGATATCTTCTGATCATCGAGGAAGTGGCGGAACTCTTGCATGACAACGTCATCGATCTGGAAGTCCTGAGTTATGTGCTTCCCGGCCAGATAGTGCTTGGCGAAGTTAAAAAAGACGTAGTGCTGCAACAGAGCATCCTGGAATGGAGTGGTTTTAGGCAGCTCGATCTTTACATCTGGAGTTATCCCACCGCCACCGTATACCGTACGTCCACTGTCAGTGAGTTTTACTTCTTTGTTGGTGGTGTTGCTGCTGTCTTTATCGTGGTTGTAATAATAGTCGTAGAGCGACACACCGTTGTATTCGCGCTGAATCAGCCGGCCGCTTGGGGTGTAGTACTTCGCCGTGGTCAGGGCGAGCGCAGTATTCTCAGAAAGCTGATGCACGGTCTGCACCAGTCCTTTGCCGAAGGTGGTTTCACCCGCAATCAGTCCACGGTCATGGTCCTGAATCGCTCCGGAAACAATTTCAGCCGCTGAGGCGGTGCCGCGATTGACCAGCACTACCAGCGGATATTCTTTGCCACCGTTGCCATGAGCAGCACGATAAACTTCTTCGGGTGAAGAGCGGCCGTGGTGCGAGACGATGATTTGTCCTTTGCGCAGGAATTTGTCAGCAACACCCACACCCTGGTTCAGCAGCCCGCCGGGATTCTGCCGCAGATCGAGAATCAATCCCTTGATGTCGCCAAACTCTTCCAGCGCCTGGGTGGTCTCCCGTTCGGTGTTCTCTGATTGAAAATTGGAGATATGCATGTAGCCGATGCCAGGACGAACCAGGAAATGGATATCCACGCTGTGGCGGGGAATCTCATCACGGGTAACATTAAAATCCAGCAATTTGTCTGCTCCCTCTCGCTGGAGGGTGATCGTCACCTGGGTGCCCTTGGGACCTTTGAGCAGGCCAACTACATCCCCGGTGTTCATGTTGTCCGTCGGTTTGCCGTTGATGGCAATAAGTACATCGCCCGGACGGATGCCTGAGCGGTAGGCTGGACTTCCTACAAAAGTCGCAAATACGATGATTTTGTTGCTTCGCGGACCCACTTCCATGCCCACGCCGTAGTACTTGCCGTTCTGCTCTTCGCGCATCTCAGAGAAGGTTTTCGGATCAAAAAAATTAGAGTGCGGATCAAGCACCCGCAACATTCCCGGGATAGCGCCGTTATAGATGGCCTTTTCTGCATCTACCGGGTCAGCGTAGTTCTGCTCCACGATGCTGTATACCTGCACGAAGCCGCGCAGGCTGTCATTCAGCTCAGAGGGGTTCGATGGGTCTGAATCTGCCCCGGTTTTCTGTCCAAAAACGGTCCCCAGAAAACCACAGCTCAAAATGACAAATGAAATCAGGAGGAGCGAACGCAAAGAACTTCGAGCACTGCTGTGAGCCATCATCTACTTCCCGCCAATAATTTGGTGCTTTGTGCGAAGTATACCACAGCTAAAACCAAGGCTGCTGGGATCAATATAGGCCTTGACTTTCCCGCCATTCCGGGTTTCAATAAGTTACTCACTCGTTTATTAGCCCCCCTTAGTCAGCCTTGCCCCTCAGACATCGGAGACTTACCCCCTAAAAAGGCGCGAGAATCTACAAGTGTATGATTCTGCGAATAAAATCACGATGAAGAAACTCAATTTCCTGATCTCATTAATCACCACCGACAACGACTATCAACAAGAGCAAGCACTTGCAGCGGAGGAGATGGCCCGAAAATTGAACGTGGGTCTGCAGATCATCTACGCAGAAAGTGATGCTATTAATCAAAGCCAGCAACTGCTGAAAGCTATTCAAGCTCCGTTAGGCTCGCGGCCCGATGGAATTATGTTTGAGCCTGTGAGCGGGATCGGACTGCCCCAAGTCGCCCGCGCCGCCGTGGCTGCCGGAATCGGGTGGGTGGTGCTGAATTGTGATGTTGATTACACGAAAGAACTACGCATCAGCAATCGGGCTCCGGTGTTCGGAATTACATCCGCCCATGAAGAGATTGGGCGCATTCAGGGACACCAGTTTCGCGCACTGCTGCCCAAAGGCGGCTCGGTTCTGTATATCCAGGGCCCATCCAACAGCCTTCCTGCCACGCAGCGAACCATTGGCATGTCTCAAACCAAACCTGAAAATGTTGACGTGAGGATGATCCGAGGGCGGTGGACCGAACTCAGCGCAAACCAGGCGGTCAGCGCCTGGCTGCGTCTCTCAACCTCCCGCAAGGCACATATTGACGTGATCGGGTGCCAGAACGACGCCATGGCCGCAGGCGCCAAGAAGGCGTTCGAGGAACTGACCACGGGCGAAGAACGCAAAAGGTGGCTAAGCCTGCCCTACACCGGCGTCGATGGCATTCCTAAAACCGGCCTAGCATGGGTGCAGCAAGGATTGCTCTCTGCCACCGTCGTTGTGCCGGCAAATACAGGGCTTGCAATCAAGATGCTGGCCCAGGCAATTCAAACCGGTTCCCAACCTCCCGAACGCACACTGACCGAACCTAGCTCTTATCCATCACTGGACACACTAGCAGCAAAGCGGGTCGAGAGAACAAGTATTTTTGCAGTTAAATGATTGATTTATAACAATCCGCGCGAAATTAGGGGACGTAAGCGCTCTTCTACCGCACCCGGCCGAGTTTTTCCATGGGCCAGTAGACAAATACGGCCTTCCCGTAAATGTACTGTCCTTCGACTGGGCCGAACTCACGGCTGTCGTTGGACATGCTGCGGTGATCTCCCAGCACAAAATAGGAATCGGCGGGCACGGTAAGCTCCGGCATGGAAAGCCGGTCGTGATATTCCGCAGGGACATAGCTTTCCGACAAAGGCTGCCCGTTCAAATAAACTTCGCCCTCGACAATACGAATACGATCACCAGCCACGCCAATCACACGCTTGATAAAACTCTTGGAAGGATCAGGAGGATAATGGAATACGACAATATCGCCGCGCTCAATCGGCTCCAGCCGATAAACAAATTTGTTGATAAAAATACGCTCCTGGTCCTGCAGCTCCGGCAGCATGCTGGTGCCTTCTACTTTGACCGGCTGATAGAGAAAAATAATTACAAAGACTGCCAGAATCAGTGAGATCGTAAGATCACGAAGCCATAGACGCAACTGTGCATAGGGAATAGAAGCACCCTTGGATGCAGTTTTAGGGGGAGCCGGAGCTTCAGTGGGATCCGCGGGAATATTGGAATCGGGCTCTTGATTCATGTAGCTCTTTTAAGCGTAATCTAATTTTAATGCTTCTCAGGATTTACGTCCAAATCAGCTTTGTCTTAGCCATGGTTCGATATTCCGTCTGTAAGCACAAATACTGAGACAAAATCATGCTCTCTCCTTGAACGTGTTTTGCGTCCAAAGAGAGTACAATAACCGACATTGAGGCCAAGGCCATATTTTCTATGAAACGTCTGCTTTCTGTGCTCTGTATTACGCTTGCTGCAATCATTTCTAGTCCTGCCCAATGGCTGGGAAAACCAATGGATATGCCTGCTTATCACGATACGGGCTTCGCAAAAGGCGATAATATACCGCCTATTTTGTCGGCAGATAACCTCTCCTTCCCGGAGAGGAAATACAGGGCCGTACAGGTGCACGCCTATGAGTTGGCGGCCAAGATCCCCCAGGTGATTTATCAGCAACCCTGCTATTGCTACTGCGACCGGGGCCACGGCCACAAGAGCCTGCATAGCTGCTTCGAGGTGGAGCATGGCGGCAATTGTGTTGCTTGTATGAAAGAGCTTTATTACAGCTACCAGATGACCGAACAGAAAAAGACACCGGCCCAAATCCGCATGGGTATTGTTTCTGGTGAGTGGCAGCAGGTTGATCTAGATACGGCTGCTTCTATTGGAGTAACCCCCAAGACGCCGGCACACAAGGCAGTGTCCAAATCCAAAGCAAAAGCAACATAAAATCAGCCCTCAGTCCTCAGAGTTGGACTCAGCGGTCGAAACCAGGCTGCTGCTCTCCGCAGCTTTGTGGGATTGGGTTGGTCCGTTTCAGCCCTGAGGTACATCTAATAGCGTTAAAGTTGACGCGGGAGCCAATAACGCGTATAAACTCCGCTTTAAGTTGTTCAATTCAGACCCTTGTTAGATTTCCACAGCTCGCCGCAATCGAGCCATACGGGGCCGCAACGAAAGGGCATACAGATGAGCAAAAAGGCCTCAGCAAAGGTTAAAAGACAGTCAGGTAAGCTCAAGAAAATAAAAGCTTTGCATAAAAACAAAACTCAAAAACCGCAAACCACATCAGGTGCTCAGAGCAGTTCATCGCTGAGCCAGGACCCGCGTTTTACACAGGCTGTGCAAAATTACGAGGCTGGCCTGAAGGCCATACAAGAGCGCAAATTTGAACGCGCTAAGGCACTTTTAGAAAAAGTAATGACATCGGGCAGCCGAGAACTGGCGGATCGGGCTGCAGTCCACCTGAATACTTGCCAGCAACAGTTGGCGCGGGCCTCCAGTAGCGGCTTCAAATCCCCTGAGGAACACTACGACTACGTTATCTCACTGATGAATACAGCCGACTACGATGGCGCACGTTCTCATCTGGAGAAATTACAGAAACAGGTCCCCAAGGCCGACTATGTTTGGTATGGCTTGGCAGTCTTGGATTGCCTTACCCATCATTACGAATCGGCGCTGAAGAACCTGGAGCAAGCCATCAAACTGAATACCGGAAACCGCTATCATGCGCGCAATGAGTCCGACTTTCAGAATATGGCTGATGATCCTCGCTTTACGGAATTGCTCTATCCGGAAGAGCTCGAAGCATCTGCGGCCCCTACACCCGCTTCGCCGGGCCCCGCAAAAAAGCGGCGATGAAAGCTGTGTGCACGGAATAGTTGCGGTGCCCTTGGATTCCCGGTGCTGGGAACCTAATATGGAAGCAAATTGAGCGAGAATCCTCACTCGCTCTAGACGGATAAGTAGGAAAATTGAAACCAGGGATGTCAACAGAGCCAACTTCGATCAAAGTAGTGGCGATCGGCGGAGGGACGGGTCTTTCCACTCTGCTGAAAGGACTCAAACATTTTGACCGTCGTGGCGCTTATCATGCACCTGATTCCGGGCGAGAGGTTTTCATAAGCGGCCTGACGGCCATTGTGACCGTTACCGATGATGGTGGCTCCAGCGGCCGTTTGCGCAAAGATTTTAACATCCTGCCGCCGGGCGACATTCGCAATTGCCTGGTCGCGCTCTCGGAAGATGAAGAACTTCTATCGCAATTGTTCCAGTACCGCTTTAAGGCTGGGGCGGGCCTCGAAGGACACAATTTCGGCAATCTATTTGTCGCCGCACTGACCGAGATCACCGGCGACTTCGCCATGGCAGTGAAGGTTTCATCTGCCATCCTGAAGACGCGCGGGGTGATTTATCCCTCCACAGTTTCCAATGTCCAACTGGAAGCATTGATGGATGACGGCAGCCGCGTGCAGGGCGAAACCAACATCTCGCGCAGCAAGCAACGCATCGTAGAGCTATTTATGATCCCTGCCGATGCCCAACCCTTGCCCCAGGCCCTGAAAGCAATTGCAGAGGCCGACTTGATTACCCTCGGTCCCGGGTCGCTGTACACCAGCCTGATCTCCAACCTGATCGTGAGTGGTATCCCACAAGCGATTGCAGCCTCGGGCGCCGTCAAGGTTTTTGTATGCAATCTTATGACCCAGGCCAATGAGAGCCTGGGACTCAGTGCTGCCGACCATCTGCGTGCCCTCGAAGATCACGCTAAAACGCAGATCTTCAACTACGCGCTGTTGAATACCCGCCCTGTTTCCGCTGCCCTGAAAGAAAAATATGCTGCCGAAGGTGCAGAACAGATCCGAGTGGACCTCGACGCCATCCGCAAGATGGGCCTGGAACCGATCTGCGGGGACTTTCTGGAGGAAGTGGCCGGCGTGGCCAGACACGCAACCCGAGCTCTGGCACAGGCGTTACTCGCTTTAGCGGATGATGAGGGCAAGCATTCGCAGCAGATGGCTGGAATCTCGGCGAAAAAACGCGGCTCGCGTTAAGATGTTCGAGAGCAATGAAAGCCCCTAAAACGATTCACAGCAAAAAACAGCCGAGCGATCGTCGCGAGTATCCGCGACAGGGCGTCTTGAGCAAGATTGAAGATGTTGCGCACGGTGCTCTTCGCAAGGCACTCTCCTCGAATACCGGGAGACTGGCCATCGCCATCATGGCGGCCGGCAAGGGTACACGCCTTAAATCCAAACATCCCAAAGTATTGCATTCGATTGCCGGCAAAACACTGCTGGAGCATGTAATTGCAGCGGCAACCATGGTCGCCCCGGCAGAAGATATTTACGTGATCATTGGACACGAAGCCGATCGGGTTCGCGCACAAGTGGAGCACACAGGCGTGCACTTCGTTTTGCAAAGCGAGCAACGCGGCACAGGACATGCAGTAATGGCCGCCAGCGAGGCGCTGGCCGGCTACGACAATGCCCTCATACTCTCAGGCGATGTGCCTCTGATTCAGCCGGAGACGATAACGCGCCTGCGCGATTTTCACTGGCAGCAGCACGCTGCCATGACCATCTTGACGGCAGTTTTGGAAGATCCAGGCGGATACGGACGGGTTGTGCGCAAATCGCGCACCAGCAATGATGTGACAGCCATCATTGAGCAGAAATCCCTCCAAGGTGAGCAGGAGAAGATCCGCGAAATTAATACAGGCATTTATGCTTTCCAGGTTAAACCGTTACTCGAGAACCTGCACAAGCTCACCACTGAAAATGCCCACCAGGAATACTATTTGACCGATATCGCTTCCCTGCTGGTACGCGCCAAAAAGAAGGTTGTGGCCCTGACCGCTCTGAATATGGAAGAGACCCTGGGGGTCAATACACGGGCTGAACTCGCCCAACTCGATTCCGTGCTGCGTATGCGCAAGAACCAGGAATTAATGCAGTCGGGCGTAACCTTGCTTCAACCGCTGACTTGCGTAATTGATTCCAGCGTGCAGATTGAGCCCGATACCATTATTGATCCCTACGTTCAGATTTTCGGAAATACGCGTATTGGAGGCGATTGCCATATTCGTTCCTACACGGTCATCCGCGACTGCGAGATTGGCAATAATGTCGAGGTGAGGCCAGGATGCATACTAAGCGAGTCCAGCATTGCTTCAGGCGCGGTGCTGGGACCGTATGCCCATGTGAGGCCAGGAAGCGAGATTGGCGAGGGCGCCCACATTGGCAACTTTGTAGAAACCAAAAAGATGCGGATGGGCAAAGGATCGAAGGCCAATCATCTTACCTATCTGGGAGATGCGCAGATCGGTGAGAACGTCAACATCGGCGCGGGAACTATTACCTGCAACTACGACGGAGTCGATAAGCACACTACCGTAATCGAAGACGGTGCTTTTATCGGCAGCGACTCCACCCTGGTCGCGCCAGTTCGCGTCGGGCGCGGAGCTTATGTGGGGGCTTCCTCCTGCATCACCAAAGATGTCCCCTCCGAAGCATTGGCTATCGCCCGCGGGGAGCAGGTCAACAAAGAGGGTTGGGTACAGAAGCGGCGGGAAGCAAGAACGGCAAAGGGAAAATAATCTGCCCTGCCATCCATGGAACTCCAATAAAAAGCCCCTCTTGCGAGGGGCATATTAGTTTTAGGAGGGAAATTAAAGATTTCAGATCATTGCGGCTAGTAACTCGCGCATGCGCAAACGGGCCTGGTGGAGTCCGTGGCAGCTTTCGTATTCACTCAGCCCCAGAAGCCGGGTAATGCTGGCGTGGTCGTGCTGCACCACGTCGTGCAGCAGAAAAATAAGGCGTTCGGTGACTGGAAGCTGGACCACAGCCCTTTCCAGGTGAACTCTCTTGGTATTAACACGAATCTGGCAAACTTCTTTTACCTCGGTGCAGGAAAGCGTCAGAGTCCCGATAGGCCGGCTCGCGCGCAGTTCATTCACCAGCGCACGATCAATCATCTCCAGACTGGGTTCATTCGCTGCCCAAAAGGCGCGGCCAAAAACATTTGCACAGAGTTCTTCAGCTTCGAGTTCGTTATCTGTCATCCAGAATGCAAGGGAATAAACGCGGTGCTTGTTCTTTTCGTAGATTTCTTTTGCTTTCCCGGCCGGGACTGCGTGTAATGCGGGAAGAAAATCCACGAATCCAGTAAGTTTTGCCTGTTGTTGAGAAAGCGTATGAGTCGCCATCTTATTCTGCCTCTCGAAAGAGTTACTCCTGTCACTTGGATGAAAGCATTTGAGTGGCCAATTTCCACGACGGAATTTGGAATTCCGCCACCTTCTCAACCATTTCCAGGTTTTGGCCAGATAGGAAGAAGGGTCACCGCCACTTAAATGTTTGAAAAACATTGGGTTACTCTAAGAACGGCGAGGATTAAGCAACTTGCGGGCCCTGGAATCATTTTAAAAAATCCACAACTGTGGCTCTAAAGTTAATAGTGGCGGGAAATACACTCTAGTGGTACATCTGTACACACATTAAGATTACTTAGACGGATTTTGTCAGTCGCAGGGTGAGCGCTGGATTGTAAGAACCAAAAACGAGCAAGAACGGCGTAGCAGCCTTGTTTTGGCTGCGAAGACCTTAGATGACAGGGTGAAATGAGACCCCAGTTACTTAGAAATTAATAGTAAGAACCATGCAAGTTTTGCGGATGTAAACTTGCCGTGTCATGTGATAATGATGACTCCCCCGAGTCTAACTTGATGGTAGTCCATGAGTGTAGACAAAATTCTAGTCGTAGACGATGAGGATTCGATACGAGAAATCGTAGCTTCCATGCTAACGGCTGCCGGCTATCAGTGCCGGAAGGCGGCCTCAGGGGTGGAAGCGCTCTCCGTTTTGGCCAACGGTGAGGAGTTTTCACTCATACTCTCCGATCTGATGATGCGTGATCTTGACGGCATCGGTCTTCTGGAACAAACCAAAGTCAAATATCCCGAGATGCCCGTCATCATGGTAACGGCGGTACATGATGTTTCCGTCGCCCTCGGGGCCATACGCAACGGCGCGTATGACTACCTGCTCAAGCCTTTTGAACGCGAGCAGTTGCTGGCCTCCGTGCGGCGCGCCATTGAAACCCGGCGACTACGCATGGAAAATCGCGCTTACCAGATGAACCTTGAGTCCCTGGTTTCCGCCCGCACTGAGCAGTTGCGGCAAACCATGGCCGATCTTGAGCGGTCTTACGACATCACGCTGGAAGCACTGGGCGACGCCCTGGATCTCAAGGACTCGGAAACCGAGGGTCACTCTAAGCGGGTCACGGCCTTCACCATCGCCATCGCCCGCGCCATGGGGCTGAGCGCGGAGCGAATCCGGGTGATCGCGCGTGGAGCATTTCTGCACGACATTGGCAAAATGGCCATCCCAGATGCGATTTTGCGCAAATCTGGCCCACTCTCAGAAGAAGAGCGTTCGATCATGCGGGAGCACTGCTTCCGTGGCTATCAGATGCTGCGCAAAATCCCATTCCTCTCAGAGGCATCGGAGATTGTCTATTCTCACCAGGAAAAATTCGATGGCACGGGGTATCCCCGTGGCCTGCGGTCCGAGGAAATCCACTTGGGGGCACGTATATTTGCAGTTGCCGATACCCTGGACGCCATCACTTCAGATCGTCCTTACCGCGCCGCCCAGAGCATCAGGGCCGCCCGGGAGGAGATTATCCGCTTCTCAGGCACACAGTTCGACCCCGATGTAGTGCGCACCTTCCAAGGCATGCCAGAGAGCATTTGGGTGGACCTGCGGAAAGAAATTGACGCCCAGGTGATAAGCTTCGCCAAAGAAAAAATAACCGCTCAAGCGATTGTGTGAAATGCAAGCTGCTAGCTTCTAGCTCCTGGCTGTTATAGAGCGCTGTAGTCTAAAATGCCCTCACACAGCTAGAGCGTTCCACAATTGCTGCATCCGCTACCGTGGAAGAGTGGGCCTTCCTTCAGGCCCACGTTGAGATGCAAAACAAAATGGGCTTTATTTGGTCGCTGCATTAGTGATGTCCTAATCCCCCAACTCCTGTCATCCTGAGCGGAGTCCGCGCGACGTAGGAGCGCGGACGGAGTCGAAGGACCCCGAGAATTTATCGCTCAACCATTCGGCGTCAAGGCATTCTCACCAGTACATTCACATCTTCCCTATGCTGTTATGGAGTACTGTAGTGTTGTAATCTAAAATGCCTTTGAAACAGCTAGCAGCTAGGAGCTACCCATGGCATTACTCACCGAAGCAGAGATACGGAAGAATCTCGAAGGCTTGAAGGGATGGAGCCTTACAGGCAAAACAATTGAGCGCCAGCTCGAATTCCCGGATTTCAAAGCCGCTATGAAGTTTGTGAATGCAGTGGCGGAAGCGGCAGAAGCAGCCAATCACCATCCGGATATCACGATTAACTACAATAAAGTGCGTTTTGTGTTGACATCACACGATTCCGGCGGGGTCACACAACGAGACATTAAAATGGCGGGGAAAATTAATCAAATCTTGGGGAAGTAAGATTGCGATTTCTGATTTACGATTTTCTAATGTGTGGTGAAAAGGTCGAGTTCACCTGAAACTTCAGGCAAATCGTAAATCAAAAATCGTCAATCGTAAATTTACTGAATGGCTTCAAGTGTGGCGGCCATTTCATTGATCGCCTTCTGGAGCCTGTCCAGTTCATGCTGGGCGGCCTCATTCCACTCTACAAACCGGCCCGGGGCCTCAGTAATTCGCTGTACTCCCCACCGGATCACTTCCAGTCCCTTATCACTTAACGCCAAAACCCCCAGGCTTCCCATCCCAAACACAGCCAAGGGTAAAATCCACTTCTTCATCGTCTCTGCTCCATCCTCTCGTTGGGCCATGTCTCCCCACCATCTATCAATACCACACTAATTTAGACACCTCTACGGTACTAAAGTTACAAAATTTGCACTACAAAAATAGTACCTTTGCATATTCGCTGATTGGCCTACCGCAAACAGTCACTCATACAGCCATTTGGTCTGAATGCTCATCCAAATCTAATACAGCGAGGTTAAAAAGAAATTAAACCCACGCCCCCACGCCGACAAAATTGATAGTGATTTTGAAGGCAACGGCGTTACAACGGAACCGTCGAACGAGATGATTGGGCTACCGACCCTTGTCCCAGTCTTCTCGCCCGGCGGTTCGTTCTTTGATCTAAGATTCGAGGGTTTCACAGCCAAGATAAGGGTGCAGTGCCCTCGCCAAAAATTTGCGACGGGGTACAAAAGTCCTTAAACCGATATAATCCCAGAGTTACAAGAAACTACAGCAAGGAGACGTTATGCGGCGCTATTGCCTGCTTGTTTTGTTTGTGTTGTCGTTGTGTCTGGTTGGATTCGCACAAGAACATCCTACCGCCACGGTACAACCCAACACTCTGTACGTGGGGGCTGACGGAAAATATGAAGCCGAGCCGGATACGGCGCTCATACAATTCAACATTGCAGCCCAGGAACAAAATTCCAAAGATGCCTACGATCGTGCCAGCCGCGCCGCCGAGCAGGTGCGGCAATTGCTGAAGACGGATGGCATTGATCCCAAATCAGCCCAGCTCTCCTCTTTCGAGTTTCAGCCGGTGTATGACTACCGCGACCCCAAGCGCAAACTCGTGGGCTATCGCGTGAGCTCCAATGTATCGGTGAAGATCAAGGATTTCGCCAAAATCGGCCCGATCATACAAGGGCTTGGAGACATTGACATCACCGGGGACCAATCCTTGAACTACATGCTCGAAAATATTGACGTAGCCAAGCAGAAGGCCGTGCAGGATGCTTACCAGCGCGCACGGGCGTCAGCCGAAACCGTGGCACAGGCTGCGGGCAGAACATTGGGCGAGTTGCTCTACGCCTCGGTGGACACATTCGAGCAACCGAGACCACGTCCAATGGTTATGTCGGCCATGAAAGCAATGAGCGCCGCACCAGCAGCCCCGACCGAAGACTTCGGGGAGCAAAAGATTACCGTCACGGCGCATGTGAATGCGTTGTTTGGGATGAAATAGGAACCATTCAGCAGCTGCCCCCTTCGCACTGACTGCTAAGGGGGCTTGATTCTGTCTAAAGAAGTTACCATGCTGGCGCCGCTCTTTACTTTTTCTATTTTGTCAGCAATCTTCCAGCCTAATATAGGATTCCAGACAGAAGCCGGAGGTCCTCCCACTGGAAAATTGTTTGGAAAATTTACCAATGTTTTTTTCAAAATAGACACTTCTTTCATTTAAGGAAAGCGATCTAAAGAAATTGACCGAGTACTTGTCGGGCTCGCCAATCCGAAGCGTCGATCTGATTACGGCCTCTGCCTTCATGCGTGTTGTGAAAGAGAGCATCCAGCATCGGAGCACATTCTCACCGGCGGACTTCGAAAAGCATTTATTTGGGAACAAAATCATCGTGAAATAAAGGGCATCACGCCGGCGGATCGGGCTCCAATTCGAGGGGCATTGAGGCCGGTTGAGCGCTTTCCAAGCGCCATGCAAAGCGCATTTTGCGTTGTCTTGGCACTCTTGCAGCATCACTTCTCGTCAGCAAAACAAGAAAGCCCGCACTTCAAGTCCCATACGAAAGATGTATCTAACCTCCATACCGCTGCATAGCTTCATTTAGGCGAGATTTCGATTACTATCTCGCCCGTTTCGCTTGGAGCAGCTTCACCAACGCGTCGGGGATGAACCCGTCCGGGAAATAGAAGTGTTCACGATTCCAAAAATATGCATCCATGCGAACTCGGAGGAAACAACCCTATATGTTTCTTTTTTGCAGGAGAAGAACACCGTCTACAAGAAGAACAACCATGTTGCATGTTCCGGGAAGTTCGGCAGACAAGACGAAAAAAAACCGTCGCAATCGATTCCTGGTTTGGAGGATCGCTTCGGCAGCAGTGCTTTTGGCAGCCCCCCTCACTCTCTTTGCTGCTCCGCCCGGGAGCAACTTCAACCTCAGCTACTGGAATCTTGAAACACCGGTCGGCAACGGCTCGCCGATGGTCGTCTCAAGCTCTCAATTGCAAAACGGCTTCGTGAACGGTGCCTATTTCTTCACCAACAGCAGCGATGGCTCGATGGTGATGAAGGAACCTGGAACGAACTGCACCGCGTGGCCAGGAACCCATTGCCGGACTGAGTTTCACGAGGTAGACCCGAGCAGCGGCCAATATATGTCTTGGTCGCCCAGCGGCACAAATAAGCTCGATGCCTCGCTCTACGTAACCCAGCCGGGCGGCGGAATCGTCATCAGCCAGGTTTTCCTGAACGATTCGTTCCTCAAACCATTGGGTGAACTCGAGTATACCTCCAACGGCGATATCTCCATGAACATCGAGAACGCCATCACCGGTGGAACGGGCGAGACGGGTCACTTCATAGGCCATGCGAATGTCAATGAGACATTCAGTTATGAGATCTCCTACTCCAACAACACCCTAACGGTTGCCTTCAACGGAGGATCACCTCAGTTCATCTCCCTGCCGAGCTATGCCAATGGCATCCAGGCATTCTTCAAGGCCGGATGCTATGGCCAGTCCACGCAGCCGAGTGACGTTCACTTCACGCAACTCACCATCTCGCACGGGGGTGGTGGAGGCGGCGGCGGGCTTTCCACCTCCGCCTGGTACAACATCGTGAACCAGAACAGCGGTTCCTGCGTCGATGATGCGGCTTGGGGTACCAGCAACGGCAGCATCGTGCAGCAATGGGCCTGCGGCAATCAGCAATCCAACCAGGAGTGGCAGTTGCAAACTACGGACAGCGGCTATTACCGTCTGGTCAACCGTCATGCTCCCTCATTGGTGTGGGACGTCGCCAATGTCTCCACCTCCCCTGGAGGCAAGATTCAGCTCTGGAACTATGGCGGTGGCTTGAACCAACAGTGGCAGCCACAGTCGTTGGGCAATGGCTTCTACCAGATCGTAAGCCGCAATACCGGCCTGTGTTTGGATGTACCCAGCGCGTCCACGGCAAACGGAGTGCAGTTGCAACAGTGGACCTGTAACGGCTCCGGCGCGCAGGCGTGGCAGTTTAACCAACAACCTTGATTCGCCTTTTGTGATCAACAGTCTTAAAGACCGGAGCTCTCGCTCCGGTCTTTTGTCAGGAACAAGAAAGCCCGCACTTCAAGTCCCCATACGAAAGATGTATCCAACTTCCATACCACTGCATAGCTTGATCTAGGCGAGATTCCGATTACTATGTTGCCCGTTTCGCTTGGAGCAGCTACACCAACGCGTCGGGGAATGAACCCGTCCGGGAAACGCAAGTGTTCACGATTCCAAAAAAATGCGCCCATGCGAACCGGAGGAAACAAATAATGTTCTTTTTTTCAAGGGAAGAACACCGTTCACACAACGGTGGGCGCCGTCGGCATTTCGCGCTCATCTGCCTCGCTATGGCCATGCTGGGAGTCGTGCTTACCAGCCGTGGCTACGGCCAGCTCAGCATGCTGCAGGCCAGCGGCACCAATGTGGTCAACGCCGGCAGTCAGATTGTGCAGTTGCAAGGCGTCAACCTTGGCGGCTGGTTCATCATGGAAAAGTGGATGTCTCCGCTGACCAGCGATAGTGAAACGGACACCTACACCGTGATGAAGACGCTCGACAACCGCTTCGGCGTGAGCCAGGAACAGAGCCTGATCAACACCTACCAGCAAAGCTGGATCACCACTCAGGATCTGGACAACATCGCGGCGCTGGGCTTCAACGTGATCCGCGTGCCAGTCTGGTATGGGCAGTTCTACAATCTGAACAACATCTCGAATTCGGGCTGGCGTTCTGACGCTTTCAACGAACTCGATTGGGTGGTAAGCAACGCGGCCCAGCGAGGCATCTACACCATCATTGATATGCACGGTGTTGTCGGTGGCCAAAGCAAATCTGACGACACCGGCCGGGGCGGTCAGAATCAGTATTGGACGAACTCCAACGACCAGGGGAATACTGCCTGGATGTGGTGGCAAATTGCCAGTCACTACAAGGGCAATGCCAACGTCGCGGGATACGATCTGATCAATGAGCCTACGGGCGCGCCCAACAACTCGGCGGTGATCAACGCCTACAACAGTCTCTACAAGACCGTCCGAAGCGTCGATCCCAACCACATGATCATCATGGAAGGGACCTGGGGCCAGTGGAATTGGAGCATGCTGCCGAATCCTTCGAGCCAGGGTTGGACCAACGTCATGTACGAGATGCACTCTTACTGCTGGAACTGCTCGGCGTCGCAGATCCAGCAAAGCGCCGATGGCCAGGTAAGCGATTTCAGGAACCATGCCAATTACAACGTTCCCGGCTACATCGGTGAATTCAACGACTTTGGCGCTGGATCGAGCGTCTGGCAATACTCGGTCAATGCCTTCAACAATGCCGGCCTGAGCTGGACACCGTGGGCCTATAAGTCAACGCACGGATTAGTGCCGGATAGTTGGGGCCTCTACGATCCGACTTTTTGGCCGACAACTCCGAATATCAGCAGCGATTCGGTCGCGACGATCGCCAGCGATTGGCAACAATGGACGACAGCGAACGCCTTCGGCCTAAGCAGTGCCCAAGGTATTACGGGCGGAGGCGGCCCCCCGCCGACGCCAGGCCCGCCGGGTTCGATCGATCCCAACGCCTGGTATGAGGTGATCAACCAGACCGGCGGGCTCTGTATGGACGCCAGCGGTTGGGGGACCAGCAATGGCACGCTCCTGCAGCAGTGGTCCTGCGGCAACCAACAGCACAACCAGGAGTGGCAGTTCCGGGCGGCGGCGAGCAGCGGCTACGATGCCGTCTTCAACCGTAATGCTCCCAGCTTGGTCTGGGACAACGAGGGCTCAACCGCCAACGGCAATGGCGCCTGGCTATGGACGTACGGGAGCGGCAATACCAACCAAGAATGGCAACCCGTCTCGTTGGGCAATGGCCTCTGGAACTTTGTAAACCTTACCAGTGGCCTTTGTTTGGATAACACCGGCTCGACCAGTAACGGCGCGCAGATGACCCAGTGGCAGTGCCAGAGCGGGAACACCAACCAGGAGTTCTCGCTGGTGCAACAACCCTAAGGTCGACATGCATTAGGAACCCTCAACATCGCGGGCGCGGCGCTCTCTCGGCCACGCCCGCCCTGTTTTGACCGGGTTGAAGCGGCTTGGAGGTGCCGTGAGCAGAGCACGCGTCCCGGCCAACCCGAGGTTTCCATGTCCGCCGGTTTTGGTGTGAGGCCACGAGAGGGGCGGCGTTCCCATATGGACGGCCGTGCCGCCCATCTAAGGTTCAATACAGTTTTGGATAATTAATAGCTATCTGAATTTTTGGGTCTGAGCGCCGATGACTAAGTGCTGACTGCTAACTGATATCACTCTGATATCAAAACATTGCTTTCTTAGAAACTACAGGCCACAATTGTGCTAGACGTATGTCTACGTTATGCATTCAAGAATGCGGGGCTTTGGCCCTTGCGGTCTTTGAAAAATTCATTGTGCTGCGGGATTGTGAGGACTGACAGCTGAGGACTGCCCAGCAAGTCCCCCATCCCTGATCGATTTCCGCCAATAATGACGCGGGGCAGACGCGATTTTTGGGCTCAAAAACACTTGCTAGCAAGTGGTGGGGTGGGAGCCGAAATCCAGGCTAAAAATCAGCGTTCATCCGCGTTCATCCATGGCGAAAGGTCTTTGCTGTTGCTGAGTGCGAGCAGTTGGCGAGGACGTAAGCGGCCTGGCCCTTGGAGCTAGGAGCTGCGAGCTTGGAGCTGTTTTTGATTACTCTTCCTCCTCTCGTATGTACTTGAATTGGGATGGCTTAGCTCCTCCGAGACTACTTCAAGTAATGGGGGGTGGGGAGTACTACTTCCGAAAATCTGCGATGATCTGCGTTCATCTGCGGCGAAATGTCTTTGCTGTTGCTTTTGCTGAGAGCGAGCAGTTGGCGAGGACGTAAGCGGCCTGGCCCTTGGAGCTGGGAGCTACGAGCTTGGAGATGTTTTTAACCGTCAGCTAGTCCCTTTGCCCGGATTGATTTTCGCCAGTAGTGACGCGGGTCAGACGTTGATTTGGGGCACGTCAACCACAAGCTAGCAAGTACCCGCCGGATCCGCGAAAGCCGCCGTTGTTTGGAATGAAATGAGAGCGGTGCACTTCAGCTCAAGGGCTGAATGCTGACTACTGAGTGCTTCTTTCATTCTTCCCACGTATCGCCGAAGAGGGTTCGATGTTGCCCCTCATGTCCGCGCTTTCTTACGCAGGCGTGATATTCCTCTCCTTCGATTCGGACTGCAGAACATTGCAGTTGCAGAACAACAATCTCTCTCAGAGCTTCATCAAGATCATCGGCTTGAGTCATGAGGTCTCTCAAGTAAGAAGTGCGAAGGAAGAAGTACGATTTGACGAAAGATAAATCAAAAATTCTAAATCGTACTTCGAACTTCTTACTTCGCTAATTCCTACCGTTCCGGCGCGGGCACAAGTACAGGACGGTCTTCCGGCCGTCTGTCCCTGTTGTATCTTTCCCTATTCGGTATGGTAAAGCGCTCCGACTGCGAAACCGGGGGACCGGAGTAGTAGCGGGTGTGCGAATTGACGTCATCCAACACCAGCGAGCGTTGCAGCACCATCTCAACCGTGCTGCCCTGCTCCAGACGGACATCATTGCCGCGGGTCAACAGCACTGTGGCAATTCCAACGACTGCACCGGCACCACCGCCGATACCTGCTCCCTTTCCGCCTGCTGCCACCGCTCCAATCAGGGCGCCGGTTGCAGCAGGAGCAGCAATCGTACCCACATCGCGTCCCTTGGTGCTATCGGCTTGAACTGTGCCTTCTTTGTCTTTGACTTTGGAATTCTCCGCTCCCGGGACGCTGTTCAATGCCCCAGGGATGGAGAAGGTATATCCATCGGGATAGATAAGGGTCGTAAAACGGAAGAGCACTTCGGCCCGGCCACTTACACGTCCCGGACGCTTCACATCGGTAATTACGCCTTGGACATAGGTTCCAACGGGAATAACCAGGGTATTATCCACAGCCACTGGGAATATGGTCCGCAGGTAAACACCATCCCCGGGCTGCGCCGATTTGGTGGAGATTGAATTCTCAAGCCTAAGCGGAATCTTTGTGCCCGCAGGAACCGTAACTGTTCCCGGCTTACTGACAGGCGGCTGGCTCAAAGGTGCGGGTTGCGGCTTGCCATCATAATATGGCTGATCGGGGCCGTTAGTTTGAACTGGTGCCTGGGTTTGAGCTGGCGCTTGGGTCTGCGCTGGAGCCTGCGCCAGCATAATTACAGGACTAAGAAATAGAACACACAGCAAAAGTACTGATGTGAGACGAAACATAAAACTCTCCCCCTCTACCTCTTATAAAGCCTTTATTTTGAGATGTAGATTCCCTCTAGCCTTAGACGCAAAAAACAACCCCGGAAGTTATCTGGCAGTTTTACATTTTATCTGTTTGAGCGGGTGACGGGTATGTAAAAATTTCCACGAAGCTTGCAAGTGGCACGCAAAAGTCGTCCGCCGCTGCTCACGAGAACTGGCTGCGGAAGACGGCCTTGATGTGGTCGAGTCGGGCCTGGAGCGCGGCCATTTCGTCCGGCAATTCCAAATCGCGTGCTACCGAGATGGCGTCATGGAAGGCTTCCTTGGCATCACTGTAGCGTGCGGTAGCGGCAGAAGAAGAGTGGGCGTCATACATCTCGTCGTATGCTTTCTCGCCGAAGTCCTTGCACGCCTGCAGGCGTTTACGCATAGTGTCTGTCCACCACACAAGGTAGTGTTCGCCATCGCAGAATTCGAGCTCTCCACGTTCCAGCGGTAGAAGAATTCCAGTAAGCACGTGGTCGCCGCAAACCAGGCACGTCGCTTCGTCCTCGCGTGGAAAGATCCGGTCGTACCACGGGACACGCTGGTATCCCTGAGTGTAGACGGCGGTGTAGACCGGGCCCAGAGGCACGGATTGACGGGAGTGCTGGTTCTTGCAATAGGTCCACAAGGGGTTAGCAATGTCGAAGCTGCGGATGTTGCAAAAGCCGGGCGTCTCCTGCTCTTTGCCCGGCCCGGGCCAGTGGCCGTCGTTGGCCTTATTGAAGCCGCAACGGGCGCAGTTGTCGGGACCGCCGTTAGGCATGGCCACCTCGCAGATGGGCGCAAGGTTAGCGTGTGGCCGAAGTGAAGTCAACGTTTCGAACAAAATGTTGCTCCTCATTTGCCAACTTATATTTCCTCTATGTACGATGTGCAGTCCAATAAAGCGTAATTCCCGGAGGCTTACAAGAAATGTCGTACTCGTTTTCAGCTCTGAGGCGCGTTTTACTTGCGGTTTCAACGGTGCTGGTGCTCGCAGTCTTTTGTCTGGTCGCGAGCATTGGCTTTGCTCAGGAAAACACAAAGAAGGCCGCCAAGCACAAGACTGATCCAGGAGACGCGTCGCAACCGGCGACGGCTGGACAAGCGAGCACATCCAAGCCCGGTGCAACGCCAGATGCGGGGGCTGAGTCCAATGAGGACAAGACTGACGCCGAAGCGAAGGGACCATGGCACGGGCTCACATGGCGGCTGATCGGGCCTTATCGAGGTGGACGCGTGCTGGCAGTCTCAGGAGTAGTCGGCAACGCACACACCTACTACTTTGGGGGCGTTGGTGGCGGAGTTTGGAAGACGACTGACGGAGGTCTCGCATGGCGTCCGCTGACTGACAAGACCAAAGACATGTCCGCTTCCATCGGCGCGATTGCTGTGGCGCCCTCTGATCCCAATGTGATCTACGCGGGCACAGGGGAGGCATGTATCCGCGGCAACATTATCTCCGGAAACGGAGTTTACAAATCCATCGATGCCGGCAAAACCTGGAGCTTCATCGGACTGCGCGATACGGACGCAATCGGACGGCTGATCGTCCATCCTAAGAATCCTGACATTGTTCTTGTGGCGGCCCTTGGTCATCCCTTCGGACCCAGCGCCGAGCGTGGAATCTTTCGCACCACCGATGGCGGCAAGAACTGGAGCAAGGTTCTCTACAAAGACGAAAACACCGGTGGCATCGATCTCGCCTTTGATCCCACCAATCCCAACATCATCTTTGCCGGCATGTGGCAGGCGCGTCGCTCGCCGTGGGGCATGGATAGCGGCGGTCCCGGCAGTGGTCTATATCGCAGCACCGACGGCGGCACGACCTGGAAGCACCTCGAAGAACACGGTCTGCCCAGCGGAACCCTTGGCCGCATTGGAGTGGCCGTCGCCTACGCGGACGGCAATCGCGTGTGGGCCCTGATTGAAGCCGACAAGGGCGGGCTCTTCCGCTCCGATGATGGCGGCGACAATTGGACCCTGGTGAACAGCGACCGTCAGTATCGCCAGCGGGCTTTCTATTACACGCATGTCTTCGCCGATCCGCGCTCGCCTGATGCCGTCTATGTTCTCAACACCGGAATGTACCGCTCCATCGATGGCGGCAAGACCTTCCGCCCCATTCGCGTTCCCCACGGCGACAATCACGGATTCTGGGTTGATCCTGCAGACCCTGACCGGATAATTGAATCGAATGACGGCGGCGCCAACGTGAGCACGAATGGTGGTGCGAGCTGGACCACGCAAGGCAACCAGCCTACGGCGCAGTTCTATCATGCGATCACCGACAATCGTTTTCCTTACTACGTATACGGCTCGCAGCAGGACAACAGTTCCGTGGCTATCGCCAGTGCCAGCGAGCGTGGCGGCATTGATCGCCCCGACTGGTATCCCGTCGGCGGCGGCGAGAGCGGATACGTTGCGCCCGATCCAAGCGATCCGGAAATTGTCTACGCCGGCTCCTATGGCGGAGAGATCACGCGTTACGATCACCGCACTGGAGAAGAGAAGAACATTACGCCCTGGCCGATTAATCCGATTGGCGCGGCTGCGGCAGACCAGAAATATCGCTTCCAATGGACCGAACCCATCGTTTTTTCGCCGCATGATCACAATACCTTGTACTTCGCCGCTCAGGTGTTGTTCAAAACCACGGATGCTGGAACCAACTGGCAAATTATCAGTCCGGACCTGACCCGCAATGATAAAAGCAAGCAACAGGCCGCCGGCGGTCCGATCACCAAAGACAATACCGGCGTGGAAGTCTATGACACGATTTTTTCCGTGGTGGAATCGCCGCTGCAGAAAGACCTGATTTGGGCCGGTTCGGACGACGGTTTGATCAACATCACCAGCGATGGCGGGAAGAACTGGTCGAACATCACGCCCAGGAACATGCCTGAGTGGGGCACGGTCAACATGATTGAGGCCTCGACGTATGACCCAGGTACGGCCTACGTGGCCGTGGACCGCCACCGGCTCGACGATTTCGCTCCTTACATGTTCAAGACTTCAGACTTCGGGAAGACCTGGTCAACCATCACCAACGGCATTCCCGCGGGAACATATGTGCATGCGGTGCGCGAAGATCGCAAGCGCAAAGGTTTGCTTTATGCGGCAACGGAAAAAGGTGTCTCCGTCTCATTCGACGATGGCGCAAACTGGCAATCGCTGCAGACCAATCTTCCCGTTATACCGGTGTGGGACGTCTGGGTGCATGCCAATGACCTGATTGCCGCAACGCACGGGCGCTCCTTCTGGATTCTTGATGACCTGGCGCCGCTCGAACAATTCAAGCCCGATGTCGCCAGCGAGGATATACATCTCTATGCGCCCAGCCCCGCGAATCACACACAGTTCGCCGGTGGATTCGGGGGCGGCAGTGGGCAGACGGGACAAAACCCACCTGCGGGTGCGGTTATCTACTACTCTTTGAAAACTGCGCTGAAAAAGCCCGAGGACAAGAAAACAGAAGATAAAAAATCGGCCGATTCATCCGAGGCAAGTGAAGGGGCCAAGAGCGCTCCCATTACTCTGGAGATCCTCGACCAGAATGGACAGGTCATCCGCAAGTTCCCCCCTAAGCAGCAACCCGGAGAAGATGCTGGCGGCGGCGAAGAGGAAGCTTTCGGGCGTCCGCCTGCGCGTGCCCTGCCCGCTGAAGCCGGCTTGAACCGTTACGTCTGGGACATGCGCTACGAAGGCGCCAGTCGCGTTCCGCACTCGCCGCTGTGGGCCGGAAATACTGACGGTCCCGAAGTGCTTCCCGGCAACTATCAAGTGCGGGTCACCGTGAATGGCAAGTCTTACACCGCACCGCTCGAGATTAAAGCCGATCCGCGTCTGCAAGTGACCCAGCAGGACCTGGAAAAGCAGTTTGATCTGCTGATCAAGATACGCGAGCGCGTGACCCAGGCGCACGACACCGTGAACCAGATTCGCGATATCCGTGCACAAATCAACGCGCTGAACAAACGCCTGGAAGGACAGCCGCAGGCCAAAGCTGTGGCCGATGCCGGCAAGCAACTGGACAAGAAGATGACGGAGATCGAAGAAGTCCTGATTCAGACCAAAGCCAAAAGCAATCAGGATGTACTGAACTATCCCATTCGTCTGAATAACTATCTGGTCGCTCTAGGTGGCGTAGTAGCCAGCTCTGACTCAGCGCCTACTCAGATTTCCTATGATGTATTTGACACGCTCAGCAAACAACTCGATGAGCAACTGGCCAAATGGAAGACGGTGCTGAGTATAGATGTACCGGCATATAACGAGGTGGTTCGTAAACAGGAGGTACCGGCCATCATCCCGGCGAGACCAGTAGAAGATAGTAAGACGACCGGCAGTCCTTAAGTTGCATCTCAAGCTCGCGACGCGTATCCATCCCTTCACTTTGCACACGCACGCTGGCGTGTTTCGAATGCACAATGGCGTGTTTTGCATATCGGAGAACTTGCCGCGCATCTAGAATAAGTACATGTTCAACGCCAAAGCTTACTCCGCTGCCAGTGAGAAATCGCCGCTCGCCTCCACCACGATCGCGCGGCGCGATCCAACCGAACACGACGTACAGATCGAAATTCTATATTGCGGCATCTGTCACTCTGATCTCCACCAAGTCCGCAACGAGTGGAGCGGCGTGATGCCCACCGTCTACCCCTGCGTACCCGGCCACGAAATCGTCGGCCGAGTCACGAAGGTCGGCTCCGCAGTCTCCAAGTTCAAGCGCGGCGACCTCGCCGCGGTCGGCTGCATGGTGGATTCGGACCGCACCTGCCCCGAGTGCCAGGCGGGCCTCGAACAGTTCTGCCCAAACTTCACCCTTACGTATAACTTCCCCGACAAGCATCTCGGAGGCGTCACCTACGGCGGCTACTCCGACAGCATTGTCGTGGACCAGAGATTCGTCCTACGCGTTCCATCGAACCTCAACCTCGCCGGAGCCGCTCCTTTGCTTTGCGCCGGCATCACAACTTACTCGCCCATGCACCACTGGGGTGTCACCAAAGGCAAGAAAGTTGGCGTGGTCGGTCTCGGCGGACTGGGCCACATGGGCGTGAAGTTTGCACATGCGCTCGGAGCGCACGTTATTGTCTTCACGACCTCTCCAAACAAGAAGGAAGACGCACTTCGCCTCGGAGCAGACGAAGTCGTGATTTCGCGCAATGCGGACGAGATGCAAAAGCACGCCGGCAGCTTCGACTTTATCCTCGACGCTGTCTCTGCCGATCACGACATCAATGCATACATCAATCTGTTGCGCCGCGATGGCAATATTACCCTTGTTGGTGCGCCAGAGAAGCCTCTCGCCGTTTCAGCCTTCGGACTGATCATGGGCCGCCGCAGCCTTTCAGGTTCTCCAATCGGCGGCATCGCCGAAACCCAGGAGATGCTCGATTTCTGCGGGAAGCACAACATCACCTCTGATGTCGAGGTCATCCCCATCCAAAAGGTCAACGAAGCTTACGAGAGACTGCTCAAGGCCGATGTGAAGTACCGCTTCTCCATCGATATGGCTTCTCTCAAAACTGAGTAGAACCGATGAATAAGATGAATGAACACTTTCGTTTCTCTGGCAATACTTTTCACAAGTTGGAAGAACTGGGAGTCCGTGCCGCGAACGTCTCCAAAATAATGCTACTAGTTCAACCAAAGGAGTTTCAGAAAATGGAAATCAAAAGAGTTGGCTCGCAACCTTCTGTCAAGGGACCGTCAGAGTGGTTCACTGGCAGCGTGCGGATCGACCCGCTTTTTCAGGCACCCGATCCGGCATTTGTTCAAGGTGCCAGCGTAACCTTCGAGCCGGGCGCGCGGACTGCATGGCACACGCATCCACTCGGTCAGACGCTCATCGTCACCTCTGGCTGCGGCTGGGCTCAGCGCGAAGGCGGACCTATCGAGGAGATCCGGCCCGGTGATGTGGTCTGGTTCTCGCCCGGCGAGAAGCACTGGCATGGGGCTACCCCGGCCACGGCCATGACGCACATCGCCATTCAAGAAAGGCTCAATGGGAAGGTTGTCGACTGGATGGAACAGGTCAGCAACGAGCAATATCGCAGGTGACGATCATATTCACGCCCTGGCAAAGCCGGTTGGGATAGTTGCTGGCTGTTGGAGTAAAACTGGTCGGAACAAAGCGCAATCCAGTGATGTTTCTTGCATTCAGATACTCGGCAAGCTGGCGTGCGTTGATGCAGGGTGCACCCATGATTTCGAACGGTGTGTCAGTTCCCCATCCACAGAAATATTTGTCCCTTCCACCAGCTCTACGCCAGGATACAAAGTCGCTTCATTCAGGCTACGCCGCGCGCCGCCTCCATCACCGGCGCAGAATACGTCGTCGAAGGGGCACTGTGCCTATCGTCTGATACCAAGTTGTACGAAACTGTTTAAACGAAAGTACATTGAACTTCCGGACAGTCGCCAACTCACAATGGACTGATTCCTATTTTGGAACCAGGATCACTTAGTTACTAACCACTCCAATTTTCATCAGGCCTGAGGTGAGAAAGCAGAAGAACTAAGCAGTTGCCCCGGTTCTCGCCTGCACATAAGCGGGCGAGAATTCTTCAACGGACCACAATTCTCATTGGAGGCAGTTACACCTCGATGGCTTCTGCCCATCCGATTATCACGACCCGCGCCAGCAAGCACGATGGGACCTTCGCAACATCCCGATTGTCGACGGCTACGTTTCTGCTATTGCAGTTGAAAGACCGCCACTTGCGTTTCAGATACTTTGATTGGACTGAGACCAATGCTGTTGAGTGACGCCGAAGATAATTCTCGCGAAAACTCGCCCTCCGGCTTCGGCGCAAAAAACTAAGGTGTCCACCTGACCTTTTCCCATCTCTGCCGCGCATGAGTCAGGACACACAAGACGGGTTCACTTTGGGAATCAATATTTATTATGTGGAAGATTCCCACAATGGGACCACATCCCATAATAGAACTCGTCTTTTGTCTCAGAAAAACTTGAAATTATGGACAGAATTGAACAGCAACCGCTCAAGGCATCAGATATTTTACAAGTCTGCTGAAGACCTCAGCTATCGGAAGTTTTTCATCATCACTCTCCCATTTCCAGATGAACTTGACTTTCGGGCTCACCGAGTCTTATCACGCCAATTCCCGCGGTGGCAGGCTGAGGTGATAAAGCAGAGAAACCAGGGAATGACCCCGGTTCGTTGACGGTACATGAGCGGGCGTCGATTTCCCTGGAGGCAGTCCCCCAGCGCGGCTTCTGCCCATACGAGGTATTTCTTATGAAAGCAATCAGACAAAAATCAGCCGTTTGGTTTGTTACAATCCTTGCCTTCCTGATCTGCTCGGGATCAACCTTTGCACAAAGCCCGTCGTTTTCGACGAGCGCTTCCGCAGTCCCGGCTTGCGGTCAGCTTGATGATGGACTGGTTCATGTCCCACCCAGCTACAACAGCTTCACTCCGCCGGCCGAAGGGCAAGGTTATGTTGATCCTCAATACGGCTGTACAGTCACTCGCTTAACCGACAGCACGCATGACAGTCCGATTGTGCCGCGACACCACTATTACTCCACTCTTACTCCCTTTAATGCGAATTCCTCCGAGGTCATGGTCTTTTTGGACAACGGCTCCAATGAGATCCGGGATATTCGCGGCAACATTGTTGTTCCGGTCGCAAACATGCCAGGCTCGAACACCGGGGTTGAACCCTGGGACCCAATCACTCCCAATGTTTTTTACTACGTTAACGGCAACCAATTCCTGAAGGGTACAATTTCGGGAACAACAGTTGTCAGTACTGTTCTGCATACTTTTTCAGCTTACAGCCAAGTTGTCATACCCGATGAAGAAGACTTAACCGACGACGGAACGAAGATCTGGCTCATTGGCAATCCCGGCAACGAATGCGCGGGGACCGGGATTCTTTACGACCATTCCACAGATACCGTGGTTTCGCAGTCTCTCATTTTGAACAGTTGCCACAAAGTCCAGATTTTTCCATCCGGAAAGATGCTCTGTACCAACTGCAATGGCAATAACATAACAATCTACAATACCGACGGCAGCATCTACTGGAATCCTCCTTATACCGCCACAGCTCACGCAGAGGTGGGAACCGATCTGCAAGGCCGGGAAGTGCTGATACACACGGCCAACGGAACAGCGTCACTCAATGCATGTGCAGATCCCTGGAACAGCTTAACGGTCGTCGACATTAATGCGAAGGCCCCGGTGAACTGCCTCATCAATGGGATTCCACCTTGGCACGTGAGCTATCGAGACAGCTCCGCTGGGTGGGTTGCTCTTTCTTTTTTTGACCAGGGAACATGCCCAGATTACTCGTGTTTCTTTCCGCAGAATCTGACATCTAACTGGACGGGCCTGTGGTCTCACTATGCCGAAGAAGTCATCGTTGTAAAAATAGATGGATCCAAGGTTCAGCGGCTTGTTCACCATCGTTCCCGGAGCGCCGAATATTATTGGGCCCAGTCTCATGCAGCCATTAGTCGAGACGGAAAATTTGTCCTCTTCGACAGCAACATGGATATCAGCAACTCAGGCTTCGTCAGCCCCAACCAGTACAGCGATGTTTACTTGACCTCAGGTCTAACTACCTCTTCGCTGATGATTTCACCCGCGACCATAACCCTCAATGCGGGAGGGGCGCAGACCTTTAGCGTCAGTGGCGGTGTTTCTCCCTACACATACAGCATGGTGACCAACAACTCCGGTGGAACCATTAATGCTTCCACTGGAGCATATATCGCGGGCACGATCGGCGGGGTAACTGATACTCTCCAAGTCACAGATACCGTCGGAAATACCAGCACTGCTACTGTGAGGGTTCGGGCGCCCTTAGTGATCTCGCCGGCATCCGTAACAGTAAGCACTGGTGGATCCCAAGCGTTTAGCGCGAGCGGCGGTGTTTCTCCCTACACATACAGCATCGCGACCAACAACTCAGGCGGGACCATCAATGCTTCCACCGGGGCGTATGTCGCGGGCACAAGAGGTGGAGTAACCGACACTGTCCAGGTCACAGATAGTAGCGGAAATGCCAGCACTGCTATTGTGACGGTTCGAGCCGCCACCTTAGTGATCTCGCCGGCATCCGTATCGGTGAGCATTGGCGGATCCCAGGTGTTTGGCGCGAGCGGCGGTGTTTCTCCCTACACATACAGCATCGCGACCAACAACTCAGGCGGGACCATCAATGCTTCCACCGGGGCGTATGTCGC
>Ga0222749_10000115_pt1 | contig 48925 bp, 40 predicted proteins | sample IncBWH2Mmetat_FD_197234 | JGI IMG/M metagenome (GOLD analysis project Ga0222749, IMG submission 197234) | Metatranscriptome of lab incubated forest soil microbial communities from Barre Woods Harvard Forest LTER site, Petersham... | ecosystem: Environmental > Terrestrial > Soil > Temperate... | reverse complement strand
CTCAACTTGATCGGGCCTCCGCCCGTCCTCAGCGTGGCGCTGCCGCCTACGGTGCCGGCGCTAATGTTGCCGCCCCCGGTCTCTGCTGTCAGGTCGCCGCCACAGTTAGCAACCACAATCGGCCCGCCCCCCGTGTTCAGGTAAATGCTTTGGCTGCCCGAATCAACGTGGATGGCTCCGCCTCCACTATGGGCATGCACGGCTCCCTTGGCGGAGCGCAGGCTGATCTTGCCACCGCCGGTCTCCAGCTTGACCTCCGAACCCGCCGTCCCTACATCAACGGAACCGCCTCCGCTCGAGGCGTCAATGGCGCCGCCAATGTTATCAAGCGAAACGTTGCCCCCGCCAGTATCCGCGTCTACCCGCCCGTTGATGGAATTAACAGTAAGACTCCCGCCACCCGTGTGCGCGTTCACCAGATCAAGCGCCTGTGGAGTATGGATGTCAAAATCAGCGCAATACGAGCGCCCGCGGCCATAGTTCCTGGGACCCTGTCCGTAGAGGGTCACGGTATCGCCTTGCGTGCTGGCGGTGACCCGGATGAGATCAAACACGCGCTGTGCCTCCTGCTTCGATGCACTGTAGACCCGCTTCTTCACCGTATAGGAGATGTTGTTTGCCGTGCCGCCCTGGATGTGCACCGACCCCAGGTTTGTAATCAGCTTCAGATTGCGCTGCGCCGGCAGGCTTCCCGTGGTTTCTTCCACCCAGGCTTCGCCTTCGCGGTAAACTTTTGCCTCTTGCGCGACGGCTGCACCAACCAGTGCGAGGGCGGTCAGTGCGATTTGTATTCTCTTCTTCATGACGTTGGTTCCCTATTTAATGGTCGTGCTTTCCCTGTCTCTTTTGCTAATCAATATTCGGAAGCGAGGCCAGTGTACGCTCTGATTCGGAGCGGATGTACTCGTTATCGTGCCGCTTGGAGAGACGCTCGAAGGCGCTGCGCACCGTGCTGTCTGCCTTGACCGGTTGTAACAGCCGGATCGCCTCGGTACGCACCCCGGGATTGGTGTCATTCAGCAGAGCCTGGACAACAGCATCGCGGACCTGGACATCTTCTTTTACGTATTCCTCGAGCCCCTCCAATGCCTGCAAACGCACGCCGGGATTGTGGTCATCCAGCAATGCACGCATCATGGCCTGGCGCACCTGTGCTTCATCGCACTTTTGCGACAGGATAGCAACCGACTCTACCCGCACACCGGGGTTCTCCTGGGTGTGAGCGGCGTACAGCAGCAGCTTCTCAATGTCTGGATTGTTAATCGAACCTTGCGCGGATGAGGGTAGAAGCTTGTCGTAGCTGATTTGAACGCTGTTGGTGTTGGGGTCTTGGGTGATGCCACGAATTCCGGCAATGGAGGCTTCGGCAGATTGGCCATTTCCAATTTGGGCAATACCGCTAACCGGAGGCGTCTTAATTTTGAAGGCTGTCAGCACCCCTCCGGCAAAGCCCACAATCAGGATTGCTGCTGCCAGCGCGGGGGAAAATCTGATCTGCCGCAGCCAATCCACCGGGTCCCAAACCAGATGAAAGACCCATGCGCGCCAGCCGCGAGCAGTCTCGGCGGTTTCCAGGGCCTCTTGCAGGCTCATGCGCGAGGCCGCCAGCAGGTTGGGTGTTGGCTCGAGGGCCGGGGCAGCGCTTACATCTTTCCGAAACTGCTGCGCCGACTCGAGTTCCAGATTGCAGGCCGGGCAACGCTCGGCATGCTGCCGCATTTCAAAGAGTATGTCGTCAGGCAGCTCATCATAAACCAGCAAAATAACGTTTTGTTTAAACAACTCGCAGTTCATCGTTGACTCTCACTTTAGAGACGTAGCATGCTACGTCTCTACATAATTCATCTCATTTCAGACAGCGCACCACGCAACTTTTGTGTAGCGCGGAAGAGCGTATTCTTGGCTGTCTCTTCCGTCGTACTCAACATTTCGCCGATGGTGCGCAGTTTAAGCCCCTGGTAATGCTTCAGCTCAAATACCATGCGCTCGCGCGGCGTGAGCCGGTTTAAAGCCAGTCCAATCTTGTGGCCTAGCTCGCGGCGCATCAAGTCGCGTTCAGGATTGCTGTGCGAGCGATCATCGGCCACCTGGTCGATCAGGCTCAGCTCAGTGCCATCCTGCATGGTGGTCACCGGCGCTTCTTCTTTGCGCACGTTTTTCTTACGCAAGTGATCCAGGCACAGATTGGTCACGATGCGGTAGATCCACGTATAAAATGAACACTCGAAGCGGAAGCTGACCAGGTTGCGGTAGGCCTTGAGAAAGGCTTCCTGGTAGATGTCTTGCGCGTCTTGTTCAGAGGCGGTCAGTCGCAGCGCCAGGCGCAATACCGCATGGTCATATTGGCGCACCAATTCCTCGAAGGCTGCGCGATTGCCGCGCTGCGCCTCGCGTATCAGGACGTTATCGTCTACGCGCCTCAGAGCCTGGCTGACCATGGTTCCCCGTACGGGGGATGTATCCGCGGGACTGCTTATCACGCCCACCACATTTTCCATAACACTCATGGGTGGGGTTCCTGTCCGCCAACCTTCAATCCTAAACCCAAGATTGTCTCGGCCGGCATTTGTCTCAACCTGTGCTCCACCTTTCAGAAGACATCCAATTTTCGGTGTCTCTACTGGGCACTTGAATAGACGGCAGCAGAGCAGTTTCGTAAGCAAATTATGACAGGGAAAAACCTCTTATGGGAAGCGGTGGGAGAGGGCGTTGCGGTCCCGCCGAGCGGGATTTTGCTACCGAACTCCATAGATGGAAAGCCACCAGGGCGAATGTGGAAGCATAAAAGTAAATCGGGTGATTGAGCAATGACCCAATCACCCGATGACTCAATCGTTCAATCTATTCAGTGTCTGGCTTGATGGTGACTTTGATGGGTGCAGCGATGTCACGGTGCAACCTGATCTGCACGTCAAAATCGCCCAGCGTCTTCAATGGTTCCTCGAGCTGGATCTTGCGGCGATCAAGGTTAAAGCCGCGGGCTTCCATCTCCTGGGCAATGTCGGCCGAGGTCACGGAACCGAAGAGGTGGTCACGTTCACCCACCTTGCGCAGAAATGTAAGATGCACCGTCGCAAACTGTTTAGCCAGCGCCTCGGCATCGGACTTCTCTTTCACGGAACGGCGCACGGCCGCAGCCTTCATCTGCTCAATCACGGCGCGATTGGCCGGCGTGGCTTCAATCGCCAATTTGCGCGGCAACAAAAAATTTCTTCCGTATCCGTCGGCCACTTTCACGACGTCCCCGCGATGGCCGAGTTTTTGTACGTCTTCTTTTAATATGACTTCCATGCTGAACCTCCTATAAATTTCTTCGTTGGCCCACGTACACTCCATGCTGAGCGACAGCCGGGAGCCGAAGAGAATGGGCCGCTAGAATCTTGCTGCAAAGGGCAGCAACGCGATATTGCGGGCCTGCTTGATGGCCGCGCTCAACCGGCGCTGGTGCGGCGTGCAAACCCCGGTCAACCGGCGGGGAACAATCTTGCCGCGCTCGGCCACAAACTGCGAGAGCAGGCGCACGTCCTTGTAATTGATGGAATCAATTTTTTCCACGCAGAATTTGCACACTTTCTTGCGGCGGAAAAACTTGCGGCCGCCTTCGCCGCGTCCCGCTCCGCCGCCGGGCCGGCGTTGCGGACCGGGTTTGCTTTCAACTTCTGGTGCCTGGGTTGTCTGTACTTCTTCGTCTGCCATAACTTTTCCTCAATTCTATTCAAAAATCTGCCAAGCCTCTGCTGCCTGGGACGATTGGCAACGCCTGGCGTTAGAAGAGACGTAGCAAGCTACGTCTCTACGAAAAACCCTTGCAAATCCTAAACCGTAGCCGTTGCGGGCGCGCTGCCGGCTTCGGCCGCGGGCTCCGCTGCCGGGGCCGCAACCACACTCGCGGCCGGAGCCGAAGCCGAAGCAGGACTGCGCTTCACACGGCTGGCCCGAAGGGCCTTGATCTTGTCCAACCGCTTGTGCTCCTCATCCACGCGCACGCTGATGAACTTGATTACCGGTTCAGCGACGCGCAGACGGCGTTCGACCTCGTGGATCATCTCGCCGGTGCCTTGGAGCGTCAGCAGGATATACAGGCCTTCATTGAATTTGCGTACCGTGTAAGCCAGGCGGCGCTTGCCCATGCGTTCGGTGTGCTTCACCGTTCCGCCGGCTGTGGTCACGTTGGATTCCAGCGTGCCAATGAGCTTATCCACATCTTCGTCGGCCATATCGGGCCGGACAATAAACATTAATTCGTAAGTGCGTTGCATTTCGTATCTCCACGCTTCCCGAAAAACTGGAAGCTAAAATTCTGTCTGTACCTCAATACCGGTTTCACTTTGGCCCGGCGCCTCATCCGTCAACTAAACTTCATCGTCCTTTTCCCGCTGATTAAAGCGGTTCATGGCGCGGCCGACGCCTTCCTTGAGGATGACCTCAACCGCGTCAGCGGCGCGGTCTAAAACCAGGTCTATGGTTTCGTACTGCGCCTTCTTAAACTGCGAAAGCACGTAACCTGCGCCATCGCGAACTTTGTGCTCGGGCCCAATCCCTAAGCGGACTCGCACAAACTCCTGGGTGTTCAACGCGCCCATAATGGATTCCAACCCATTATGGCCGGCGCTCGATCCACGCTCTCGAATGCGCAGCGTACCCAGCGGAAAATCCAGTTCGTCATAGAGCACGACCAGATCTTTTGCCGGGTCAGCCTCGTACTTGCCCACCAGTTCACGCACCGCCATACCGCTCAGGTTCATGAAGGTTTCCGGCTTGGCCAGCAGAGCTTCTACTTCGCCGACCTTGACCTTCGCGGTAAGCGAATGGCAATGCCGGTTGATGACCCGCACACCATGTTTTTCGGCGATCCTGTCAATGGCCAGAAAGCCCATGTTATGCGGCGTGAACTGATATTCAATACCCGGGTTGCCGAGCCCGACGATCAATTTCATGTTCTATAAAGACTCTGCAACTTCGGCATCTCACGTATCCCTTGATCCGGGTGAGCCAAATGCGAGCGCCGAACCAGCGCGAGCATTTGGCGAGGGCGCAGCAGCCTTGTTTTGGCTGCGGAGCCCTTAAATAAAAGCCCCCTATTTCTTTTCCTTCTTCTCGCCCTTTTCCGGCTTGGCTTCGGCAGCCGGTGCAGCGGCAGCGCCTTCCTCGGTCTCCTGCTTGCCCTTCTTGATGACCTCGGGCTCGGCAGGAGTAGCGGCAGCAGCCTCGGCAACGGCGTCTGGCGTCGGCGCCGCTTCTTCTTTCACTGCGGTGATGTGCGCCACCGGCTGGTTTTCATCGGTCACAAATTTCATGTCTCCGGCGTGCGGAAGATCAGAGACGCGCAGCACTTGTCCGAAGACCAGCGCGGTCACATCGGCATCAATGTGGCTGGGGATGTTCGAAGGCAGACACTCAATTTCCACCTCGCGCAATATCTGCTCCAGGATTCCGCCCTGTGTCTTCACGCCTTCGGCGGTCCCCGTGAGATGGATCGGCACCTTGACCCGCAGCTTCTGGTCCATGGCGATGCGCTTCATGTCAATGTGCATCAACTTGCCTTTGATCGGTTCGTATTGCCAATCTACGATCATGGCCTTGGTGCTCTCGTCGCCGAGTTTCAGGTCGAAGATGGTGTTGTGTCCGGTCTCCGATTGCAGGATGTAGGTGATCTCTTTGGGATCAACGCTCACGGCCACGGTTTCTTTCTTGGCGCCGTACACCACCGCGGGAATCTTGCCGCTCACCCGCAGCCGCCGCGCTTCATTCTTGCCGCGCGATTCCTGGGTGCGGACCTGAGCTTCTATTGTTTTTTCGTTTTTTGCTGTTGCAGTTGCCATAAAAATTTAGCCTCTAGCTTCTAGCCACTAGCTGTGTCGAATTCTGGTGGCTCAGACAGAAATCCTTTCCTTCAAAATCTCGGTTCAAAATCTTCAGCCTGCGTCGCCCAAGCTCTAATACAGCTAGAGGCTAGAAGCTAGCGGCTGTCTTCTAAGTAAACAATGTGCTCACCGAAGTCTCTTCGTGTATAGACTGGATCGCCCGCGCCAGCAGGCCGGCGATGGAGAGCACTTTAATCTTGGGTTCGTTCTTGCCCGCGTTGGTCAGCGGAATGGTATTGGTCACCACGACCTCTTCCAGATGAGACGTGGAGATGCGCGCGATGGCCTCCCCCGACAGCACCGGATGCGATGCGCAGGCATACACCTTCATCGCCCCATTCTTGATGAGGGCTTCAGCCGTTTTCACCAGAGTGCCGGCGGTATCAATAATGTCATCCAGAATCAGGCAAGTACGGTCATGCACATCACCGATCACGTGCATCACTTCGGTCACATTCATGTCGGTGCGGCGCTTATCCACAATGGCCATCGGAGCTTCCATCTTTTTAGCGAAGAAGCGCGCGCGTTCCACGCCCCCGGCATCGGGTGAAACCACGGTCAGGTTTGGCAAATTCAGCTTGCGAAAGTGATCTACCAGCACCGGCGAAGCGAACAGATGATCCACCGGAATGTTGAAAAAGCCCTGAATCTGCGGAGCATGCAGGTCCACCATCAGCGCCCGGTTGGCTCCAGCGGTGGTTAAAAGGTCGGCCACCAGCTTGCTGGAAATTGGAACACGCGGCTTGTCCTTGCGGTCCTGGCGCGCATATCCGAAATACGGGATCACCGGCGTGATGCGCCGCGCCGAGGCGCGCTTCAGTGCATCAATCATCAGTAACAGCTCCATTAAGTGCTCATCTACAGGAAACGATGTGGGCTGAATCACGAAAACATCGGCTCCACGAACATTCTCCAGGATTTGTACGTAGACTTCACCATCGGAAAAACGCGTCATGTGCGCTTGCGCGCGCGGTAGATCCAGAAAATTGCAGACCTCATCGGTCAAAGCCTCGTTGGCCGAGCCGGAAAAAATCTTGAACTTGTCGTCGCGGCGTGCGCGCTGCGGCTTGCGCTCACTCTTAGGCTGCACTTTTGCCTTCTCCGTCGCTGTGCTTATTGTTGTTGCCATAGTTAATACTCAGTACTCGGTAGTACTCAGCCTCCAGGTTTCGCGATTTTGGGGGCTATATTGTCCAGCAACTCAACGTCGCTTGCAACACATTTAGTACTCAGTTTTAGTACTCAGTACCCGGTACTCAGTACTCAGAAGCCAACTTCGTCAGACCCTCTCATCTCAGAAATCCTGCTACGATTTAACTGAGTACTGACAACTGAGTACTTGTATTCTTGGCTGGGCGGCTAGGATTCGAACCTAGACAAAGTGCTCCAAAGGCACTTGACCTACCATTAGTCGACCGCCCAGTAGTTCACACCCAACTCCTTCGACTAACGTACAAAATTTCTGTGCCGGGGTCCCCGCCGCACGCTTCGTGCGGTGGGGTGGAATGGCACTTGACCTACCATTAGTCGACCGCCCAGTGGTCTTCATCAACTTCGACTAACGTTCATGAATTCTGTGACGAGGTTCCCACCGTGATCGTTTACCAGCAACCCTGCTGACAAACGACTACTTAAAAATTTTTCGCCAATATTCTCGCCGTGTCAACGTCATGGTTGCTTGCGCCGGAATGCCGTTTGCCGCCAGCTTTTGCGCGCCTTTTTGGGCAGCGGCCTTGCTGGCAAACAGTCCGTAGACCGTTGAGCCCGAGCCGGAGAGCGAGGCATACTGCGCACCCGCACCTTCAAGCACACGCTTCACGTCACGCAATTCGGGATGCTGAGGAAATACGACCCGCTCGAAGTCGTTTTCGATCCCGGCACGGACAAGGTCGAGAAGAGGTGCCTCGGCCCGGCCTCCGCCCTTTGCGGAGACGCCGGTTGCAGAACTACACAGCCAGGAAAAAACACCCAAGCTGAACCTATTTATTCTATCGAAGCTGTTGTTCTCAGTCAATTTTGGGGTAGGGGCAGTATAAGAAGTAGCAATATAAGAAGAAGGCTTACGCCGCCCGGATGGTGATGTATCCGCTTCCGCCATGAGTTTGTCCCAATCGGCAAATGCCTTTGGGGTGGAAACTCCAATCGCGGGGGTGGCAATCACGCAGGGGATGGCAGGCAAATCTGCCAACGGATAAACCTGTTCACCCCGGCCCAGCCCGAGAATTGTCCCGCCCACAAGAAATAAAGGGACATCAGATCCCACTTCAGCCGTAATGCGCAATTTCTCTTCGGGAGCAATCCGCGCTTTGAGGGCTTGTTCCATCGCCAGCATGGTGGCCACGGCATTCGATGAAGCTGCTCCCATGCCGCCCTGCACCGGAAGTTTTTTTTCGATGCTGATTGTGATTTTGGCCCGGGTTTTCAGGGAGCGCAGCACGCGCTCGGCAATGCGGTAACAGGTGTTGCTCTCATCGCAGGGAACTGCCGTATTGTGACAGCGGATTTCAATTCCCACACCGCGCCCCGCCTCAACCCGAACCACGTCATGCAGGGCAACGGTCTGATAGACGGTGTGCAAATCATGAAATCCGTCTTCGCGCCTGGCGCCAATGCACAGTCCCAAATTAATTTTGGCGAATGACCTGACCGCAACGGACATGAACTCATTCTAAACTGACTCATTGAGTCATCGGGTCATTGAATCATCGGGTCATTGCAGAATTGAGTAATTGTGTAATCGGGGAATTGCGGAATTGTAGTTGTGATTTGTGCATCGGCTCAATTACACCAATTACCAAATCCTGTAATGACTCGATGACCCAATGACTCAATGAATCAATTGTCATAGCCACGAGTAGCATCAGCAAAAGAAGGATTTTCAACTGATGTGGGTAATGCAGTTATCGAAAGATAAGGGCACTGAGAGGCACATGCCGAACCGAGATTGTGGGGTCGAGGTGCGACAGGCGTTTAACCCTCTCAGTGCGTTTCGTCAGGTTGCTGATTATAAACACACTTTCAGGCGGAAAGTCTCAGCTTTTATCTGAAGATCTTAAAACCGTTTAATGCAGGATTGAATCATTGAGTCATCGGATCATTGGGTCATTGAATCATCGGGTCATTGATTCACTGAAGATTTATTGAATCATTGAACATTGAGTAACAGTGCAATTTATTCAGTCTATCCCTGCCCTTAATTGACCCCAATTACACAACTACCAAATTCCTCAATGAAACAATGACCCGATGACCCAATGATTCAATTCTCTGTAAGTAAGTGGTTAAACCTAGATATTGCCGGAATCGGTACAAAGCAGTTGCATTCGTCTGAAAGCGGGGTAGAGTAGCTATATGTGCAACTCCAGTTTCGCCCGCATTTTATTGGTTTCCAGCATTCTGTCCGGCTTCCTGGTCTGGGGACAAACCCCTGCCACCTCAAGCCCTGCTCCCGCAAGCGGCGTAACCATCTCTGCCGCAACGGAACAGATTCCGCTGGCGGATTTGCAGGCGCTGGTGCAGAAGCAATTTGGCGCAGGATTTGAAGTTGTGACCGAACCGCCTTTGTCCAGGATTGGAGGCGCCAAAGTGCTCAACGACGAACCCACCCCCGCAACCTGGAGCCCGCTGTTGGTCGGTGATTTCGACGGCGACGGCGTAGAAGACGCTGTCATTATCGCGCGCAACAAAAATGCTCTCATCGAAAGTGATGCCTTTCACTACAAAGTGAGCGATCCTTATAACGCACACTTCGGATACGGCAATCCGGAAGTCACGATGGATTTCAACGCCCAGGACCCGGTTCATAACCTGGATCTGCTCATCATCCACGGCTCGGGTAAAGAGGGATGGCGCGCCGAAACCCCCAAGGCCAAATTTGTGGTCATCAATGTTCCTTTCGAGCTAGCCTCGGTGGCGCACGCCACGCTGAAAAAGAAGTCCGTGAACGCGATTCGCGTGGAAGAGAGCGACACCATGAGTTCACTCATCTTCTGGGATGGTAAGAAATACAGGTACATGCCCGGCGGCGGAACGCTGTAAAAGTTAAGAAGTATGAAGTCAGAAATACTTCTTACTTCTCATTTCTTACTTCGTACTTCCTCCGCGTCTCCGCGCCTCCGCGGTTATTTATAATTCCAAATCATGAACCTTGAAGAAAAACTGGCGGAGCTCAAACGCCGCGATTCCATCGCCCAGGCCGGCGGCGGTGAAGAGCGCCGCACCCGGCAGCACCGCGAGGGCAAAATGTCGGCGCGGGAGCGCATTGAGTTCCTGCTCGACGAAGGCACCTTCGAAGAAACCGACAAGCTGGTAACCCACCGCTGCAACGACTTCGGCATGGCCGAGCAGAAGCTTTACGGTGACGGCTTCGTGACCGGCTATGGACGCATCGAAGGCCGCCTGGTCTTCGTCTTTGCCCAGGATTTCACCGTCTTTGGCGGTTCGCTTTCCGAGACCAACGCCGCAAAAATCTGCAAGATCATGGATATGGCGATGCGCGTGGGCGCGCCCGTCATCGGCCTGAACGACTCGGGCGGCGCGCGCATCCAGGAAGGCGTGATGTCGCTGGCCGGCTACGCCGATATTTTTCTGCGCAACACCCTGGCTTCGGGAGTGATTCCGCAGATTTCCGCGATCATGGGACCGTGCGCCGGCGGCGCGGTGTATTCGCCGGCCATCACCGATTTCATCTTCATGGTCGATAAGACCTCTTATATGTTCGTCACCGGGCCCGATGTGATCAAGACCGTGACCCACGAAGAGGTCAGCAAAGAACAGCTTGGCGGCGCGGCCACCCACAACGAAGCCTCGGGCGTGGCCCAGTTCGAGGCCCACGACGATGGCGAATGCCTGAGCATGATCCGCGAGCTGTTGAGTTTTCTTCCCTCAAACAATGTTGACGACCCGCCGCGGCGCAGCGCCACCGATCCAGCGGACCGCGCCGACGAAAAGCTCGATTCTCTGGTGCCCACTGAATCCAATCAGCCTTACGACATGAAAGATGTAATCCACGCGGTGGTGGATGACGGCGATTTTTTTGAAGTCCACGAGCACTACGCGAAAAATATTCTGGTGGGCTTTGCCCGGCTCAACGGACGCAGTGTCGGTATCGTCGCCAATCAGCCGGCGTTTCTAGCGGGCACGCTCGATATCAACGCCTCCGTCAAAGGCGCGCGCTTTGTGCGCTTCTGCGATGCCTTCAACATTCCGCTGATTACCTTCGAAGATGTCCCCGGATTTCTGCCGGGCACGCAGCAGGAGTTCGGCGGCATCATCAAGCACGGGGCCAAGCTGCTCTATGCTTTCGCCGAAGCCACCGTCCCCAAGATCACGGTCATCACCCGCAAAGCCTATGGCGGGGCTTACTGCGTGATGTCGAGCAAGCACATCCGCACGGATGTGAATTACGCCTGGCCCACGGCAGAGATCGCCGTCATGGGACCCGAGGGCGCGGTGAATATTGTCTACAAACGCGAGTTGGAAAAAGCCGCCAATGGTTTCACTAATCCGGAAGAGCGCGAAGCCGCCCTGGCCGCCATGCGCAAAGAAAAGACCGAAGAATTCCGCGACCGCTTCGCCAACCCCTACATCGCAGCCGAGCGCGGATACATTGACGCCGTCATCGCTCCAAGAGAAACCCGCAAAAAACTGATCCAGGCGCTGGAGATGCTAGACGGCAAGCGCGACAAAAACCCGCCCAAAAAGCACGGCAACATACCGCTGTAAGGGATACCAAAAAATTCTGGTAGAGACGTAGCATGCTACGTCTCTGCGTCAACCTTCCAAGCTGCCATCCTGAGCGGAGTCCGAGCGACGCAGGAGCGAGGACGAAGTCGAAGGACCCCGAGAATGCTTCGGTTGCCCAGGTTGCGTCAAGGCATTTTCTGAAGAGCACTCGCGGCCTTTACTTCCATATTTAAAATCCGCGTGAATCCGCGAAATCCGCGGTCAGCTTTTCTTTGTGCCCTTTGTGGTTAAATTTCCTGCTTTATCGCTGATAGGGAGTCTCCAGATATCTGCGGGCTTCGTCCAGAGCGCCCTGAGTATTGTCGTTGGTCTGAATTGCCTGCCGGTATTCGTTGACCGCCCGCTCGCGCTGGCCCACAATGTCAAAAATCTTGCCCAATCCGATGTGGCTCCAGACCTCTGTCCAGCGGGGGTCGTCGTCGCCGTTGATGCTCTCGCGGTATTCATTGGCGGCAGACTGATAGTTGCGCTGGAGATAAAACACCTCCGCCTTGCGGTAGTGGGCCAGCGAGCTTTTCTTGTTGATCTCGAGCGCTTTGTTGAACTCGCTCAACGACCCGGCTAGATCGCCTTGTGCCGTCAGCTCCTGGCCGCGGCGGATGGCCACCCGCACATGCAGATCGGGTGAATACTTCAGCACCCAGTTGTTGGGATCGAGCGTGAGACGGCGCGGCTGGCCAAAGGTTTCCACCGAGAACGATGACTGCGTCCCCGTGACTTCAATGCGCTTCATCTCGCTCTGGCCATCGGTATCAACCTTGAGTTCCAGTGGCATGCGGAACAAGTCCAGGTCCTGAGAAATCTGCCCCACGATGCGGAAGCCTTTGTCGGTTCGGGAGATCGTATGTTTCAATTTGAACTCCGGCGCTCCCGTTCCATCGATCCATTGCGAGAAGAAGGTGGTGAGCGTTTCTCCTGAATTCTTTTCCGCAATAGCCTCCAGATCGGCAACGCTGGCCGGTTTTCCCCTGAAGTCATCCATGAATTCCTTCATGCTCTTATCAAACGCGGCATCTCCGATCACCCAACGCAGCATGTGAAAGATCATGCCGCCCTTGTCGGTGGCCAGGGCCTGGAATTGAGGCGAAAACAGATCGAGCTTGCTAATGCTCGAAAGGGGCACGGTGTCATACGCTAGCGCGCCCACTGCCATGTCCTTGGTGGCATCTTCAAAAGCCTGCTGGCCGGCAGAATTCTGCACATACCGCATCTCCGAGTAGCGCGCACCGCCATCCGCCAGCCAGAGATCGTCCTTGCTGGCTGGACTTACCGAGACGCCCCACCACTGATGCGCGATGGTATCGGCCAGCAGCCGGTAGTTGGTTTTTTCCTGTATGTCGTGGCCGGCGATGGCGGCAATTTCCGGCGCCCACCAGGCGGGCACGGTATCATCCGGCAACTCGACCACGCGAAGAAACGGAGTGGTCGCCACGCCGTACATGCCGGAGAAATACTCCAGCTCTTTGCCGGCCGTCTCGGCATAAGCGGCCGCATACTGCTTTTTGTTGGGATGAACGAAAACCCTTACGTTTCCGCTGTCGGCCTCAACAAAAGGCCCGGCGATGATGGTGCCGGGAAAGCTGGGTTTTTGCCAGGAGAACGTGGCCACGTTTTTTTTCGCCGATGCCGGTTGAGCTGCCGCAGCCAGGCCGCTGCCAATAATAATGGTGCCTGCCGGTGCGGTGATATGGATGATCGCCGTAAAGCGGTCCATGCCATAGTTGGTAATGGGAAACCAGCGGCCGGGATAGAGCAGGTAGGTTACGTCCTCGCCCACGTAGGCGAGCTTCAGTCCTTCCACAGGACTATCGTCGGCATTGGCCAGCTTGCCTTCGTATTCGAAAGTGATGCTGCTGCTGTCGCCCTTGTTCAAACCGTTGGGCAAGGCGACGCGGACCACGTTGTCCTGAGGGATGCGCTCTACAGAAAGCGCCTTCCCGTTGGCATCCAGTATCTTGGTGATCCGGAGGGCGTTGTTCAACTCAAAACTGGCGAAATTTGTATCGCCGGTGACCAGGAACTTGACGCGCACACGCGCCGTGAGCTGGTGCGTCTGCGGTTCGATCTCAGCGTCAATCAGGTAGTCCTGCGCTTTGGCGCGTGCCCCTTCCGCTGCCAGAACTGGGGCGACAAAAGAAAAAATCAGGCCCAAGAGAATGTAAGTGCGCCGCAGGGCCTGTCGGACAGTTTGCATGAACGGGAATTCCCTTTGACTCCAAAGACGGCACGATTATACCCCCATCTTGTCTGCTTGCTTTTGGCCTTGTTGGTACGGCTTTCACCCGGAACCGACAACCTAGATCCTGCACTCTGGGGGGCCCCAGGCAAGCTTGGGTCTTGCCAGTCCATCGAATTCCCAGCTACCCGCTGAGAAATGTTTGCACTCTAATAAACTTTGGCTGCTGCAAAAATCGCGGACGGGATACACCCACGGCTTCGCCGGGGCAGACGGGGCAGGCCAAGCTCCAAGAAGTCGGCTCAATTGCCCGGATGGCTTGGCCGTATTTTGGGGGATCCCCCCACTTGCTAGCAGGTGGGTGAAGGGCCCCAAATCGCGTCTAACCCTCGTCATTACTGGCGAAAATCGATCCGGGGCGAGGGACTAGCTGCTCGTCTGCCGGAAGTGGTGAGAGCACATAAGAAGACAGCCCCAGGCTCGCCGCTCCAAGAATTTTCAAAGAACATTATGTCTGCGAAATGGCCTAGACCATCCCTCAGGTGAATGATAGACCACAATCGTTAAGAGATTAAGAGATTGGTACCACAATGATACCCATTTTAGGAACGGCTCCAAGCTGCCAAAGCCAAAGGCGGCCCTGGCAACCGGGCTTCCGCGGACCTAAGTTGTTGCTTGAGGAACGCTTTCAGAACAAGGGATGCTCAACCCCTGTTCTCGTCCTTCTACGTGTAAACGTAGAGAAGTTTGAGATTGGGGTTCGTGGCCGCCATGTGAACGAGATTACGAAGGTTGTCAAAGCCATCAGCCAAAACCCTATCGTCCGTTGGGCGCTCTATTCGGGATAGTTCTCTGTCGAAAGCTTCGACCTCATCTTGGGTGAAAAATTGACACCACTCACCGAGTTTGATTTCTGGAACTGGGCCAGTCACGTGCTTCGAACCAGTAAAATAGTCTTCGATCCACGTGGACTGAGAGTAGAGATAGTTGACGAGAGCGGTGCGACTCATGCTCTGCTCGGGATTGATCCCCAGATTTCGCGGAATGCAGAAGACCTCTAGCAGCTCGGGAGCAACCGAGTTTTCGACCAGGATGCGCATATCCTCGGGAGTGGTGACATCGCCTTTTTTTGGCTCTTTCGCTTTTGAACTGTAGTATTCCTTTCCAGTGAGAATAGCGATGTCTTCTTCATAAACTGCTTTTGGCCACCTGGGAGCCGACTGACCGATTGGCATCGAGTCGAGTTGCGTGATGGCATCTCTCAGCAGTTTCACCAAAGGCACGGTGTCTGCCTTGTCGACAAAGGTCCGATAGGCCGGCAATACGGATCCCTCATTGAGCTGTGGATCAAATAAATATATGAAGATGTCTACGCTCATGGTTTCCACCTTTGCATCCACTGCCTTATTTACTTTAATTACTTTAAGTTGATTCCCATCCTGCCCCATCGCACGATTGCTGAAGAGTGTTCCTACAACTAGACACCATAAGAACGATAGGAACCCCGTTAGATGCCAGTGCGTCGGTGATTGCCTCAAAGTCATCAGGGCTACTCTCTATCAATCTCATCCCGCGCATTCTGTACCTTATTAATCAAGTTCTGCGCCCTATCTCGCGCCTCGCCCGCTAGTCCAAGTTGAACCTGGATGTAGGCTCCGCCGGCTTGTGCTCGAGTTATAAGGTCTGCTCGCTGTCCCGGCTTCAGTTTACCCCAGGCAGTAGCATCTACTACCAACGTCGAAATCGCACTCCCACTCTTCCCAGCCTTGTTAATCGCCGCGGCCGTAGCAACAGCTTGGTCTACACCCGTACTGAATGAGCTAGCGCTGACCCCGGACTTAACCTCCACATACCTCACGTAGATGGTTGGGCTGAGAGTTATGTCATTACCCAGACCGACGGGATTGGAAGCAGTGGCCACGTTAAGCAGTTGGGGCGCAACCGGGAACAACGGACTATTCTGCATCCTAACACCGATGTCAGGATGAACATCAGGAAGGTCTATCGGCGATGGAGCGGGACCATCACCTTCTTCACGGATATGATCAATGACAGTGGCTTCGCCAGCCAGCCCCCGAAGTGTGTTACCGGCGCCCTCATTCAGGTTTGAGAGACTGCCAGAATTGAGGGCATCTTCGAAACCACCAGGACTGAAATTATTAGCGGCCAAAAGCACGCTGTTGAATGTGGGATCACTGCTCAAGGCAGCATTGACAGCCGCCGATTTAGCTAGTTGGGCTCCCTCTCCCGTATCGTCTATGAATTTCAGCGGATTGTTCCTAGTGTAGGTATATAAATTCCACGATTGAGGGTTCGCGGGATGCTGGTCCGCAAATGGCTTATCTGGGGTTAGGAATCGTCCAATGGGATTGCAGTAATAGCGGGCTCCAAAGTAGTCGCAGCCGGTTTCGGTGTCGCGTTCTTTGCCGGTGAACTTATAGTTGTTGCCGATGCCTAGGTCGGTAATTATGCGCTCGCCGCCGAAGGGATAGTAATCCGATTCCTCTTTGATGTTGCCTAGGGCATCCGTGACAACATCCGCAGAGCCGAGATGATCGCTAAAGTAGAACGTGTATCCGCTTGTCGCGTTGTACCGCGCCGTGCGCTTGCCGCCGAAGAAAACATACTCATTTTGCAGATTGCCGTTGAGGTCGGTTTCTTCTAACACTTCGCCCCCCGGTCCGTACCAATACAGAGTATTGGTGCTTCCAGTCTTTTTTACCCGCAGTCCGTCGGCGTCATAGTCATAAGAGCTGGTGAGACCGCCAACCGTCGCATAGGTCAGCCGGTTCTCTCCGTCGTAGACGTTAGAATAGCTGCTAGGAGGAGTAGCTGGGCAGGGCTGATTAGGATCAACAATGTTTCCGGCAGCGTCGTAGCACCAGTTTTGTGCCGCTTGATTTTTGTTATTGATCGTACTCACACCATTTACAGTCAAATCCAGGGCAGCGTCGGGTGGTACAACTGTCCCTCCGACGGTCTTTTTATACAGATTTCCCCAGATGTCATAGGTGTAACTTTGGTTCCAATTCGCGGAAGTGGCTGAAAGCAACCGGTTCAGGGCGTCATATTGGAAGCTCTGGGAGCGTGCGCTTTGGCCAATCTTGTTGTTGATTAACCGGCAGACGTTGCCGTTGTTGCCTCCATTACCGTTGCAGGAGTTGAAGTCATAACCCAGATCCAGCACATTGCCCAAGTTCGTGGAGTCAGTACACGGATTTGAACTGGACACAACGCCTGCACTGTTCGTAGCCAGACGGCACGGCTGCATGCGCAGGTTGTAGTAATCGGTGGTGGTCATGCCGCTGTTCACCACGCTGCTGAGTGCGCCCCAGGCGGTGTAATGCGCGCCTGTGGCGAAAGTGGTGGCGGTGTTCGCCGCAGAGATCGGCCTTTGGGCCTTATTGTAGGTATAGGTGACTAGCCGCCCACTGGGATACGTAACTGTCTTCAGAGAGCCATCAAGGTTGTAAGCGTAGCGGAATTCCTTGTTGACTTGCGTGGGAATGCGCTGGTTGAACTGAAGCTGGTAAACCGTGCGGCCTAGTGGGTCATAACTGTTCAGGAATCCTACCGAGTCTCCATTTCCTGTTGCCGCGTAATTGTATTCCGAGCTGAGGCGGCCCCATCCGTTCTGGATGGAAATTCCCCAGAGAGTGCTCTGATCATAGACGTAAACTACGCCTCCCCCTGAGGAGTAGGATTTCCCTGTCAGCCGGTTCAGCGCGTCGTAGCCGTAGGTAGTAGTGAGTGTGGCCGTGCCCGTCTGGTTGGGTGCCGGGGCGATCTTTGAGATCAGATTGCTGGCGTTATCGTAGGCGTAAGTTATTGTTCCGGACTCTGGATTGGTGGTACTCAGCAGACGCGAGAGCGAATCGTAGGAGAACAGGCGCGTACGCCAGTTCGCCGGACTAGGATCGCCGCCCTTCTGGTCTACGCGGACCAAGTTATCGAGCGTGTCGTACTGGTAGTCAGTCTCGTAGGTGAAATTACCGTTGGCATCCGGTTCCCAGACTGCGATAAGCCTGCCGAACGCATCGGTCTGACTGCGGCGCCGTTTGCCGGCCTGGTCGGTGACGGTGACAATCGGGAACTGTGAATAATCTGTGATGACGGTACTACCATCAGCGTTGGTAACCTGTGTCACCCGGCCCATTGCGTCGTAGGTGAATGTATCGCCAGGAGTGGAGGAAGAGTTGGAACAGGGGTAAGAGCTACTGTTCCAGCCCGGTCCCTGATATGGGTAGCGGACGAAGGACTTTCGGCCTAGGGCATCGTAGCAAGTGTCGCCCTGGTCGGTAATGTTGGCGCCCGGTTCGCCATTGCGCTTGGCCGTGCGGTTAACCCGGCCTATGCCATCGAACCCAGTCCATGATTCCGCCCAGGTGTTGGAAGCAGAGTCAATCAGGTCTTGCCGGTCAATGTAGAAGTTGGGGAAGCTGGCGAGATTGTCGTTGTAAAAATAGTTGGTCTGGCCGCCATCGGTACGGGTGACCTGCAACGGGCGGTTCAAGAAATCGTAGGTGAAGATTGTGCCGTTGCGGCTATTGGCTAGATCGTTTGTATCACGGGTGTGGGCCAGCAATCCGGTGCAAGGATAGTAGTAGTCGTATTGCTCTTGATAGTTCAGGGCATTGGTGACCTGTCGTAGATAGGCCTGTGTGTTGTACCCGCCTGGAACGCAGTTTCCGCCACCCCACCAGCTATCGGAATAGTCAAAGGTCGTCGAGTACCCCCGAGCGTCGGTCGTCTGCCGCAGATTTCCCAGGTCGTCGTAGTAATTGGTTGAAGTCGTCATGTACGTATTGCCCGGATTCAGCCAGTGCTGCACCTGCGTCAGGTTGCCGCGGGTGGTGTACACAGTGGAAAAGTTGCCATCGTGGTTGGGTGCCCCGCCTAAATCGCTTTGTACGCCTGTGCTGTCGTAGGTGTTGATGGTTTGGGCAGCGGTGGAGCCATTAGAAGCGATGACAGTCTGGACTGTAGCCCTTTCCACAATATTGCGACTAAAGTAGGCCGGATTGGACTGATAGAGGTAAGAGTATGTGGTCGTTCGCGTCGGCGTGCTGGACCCGTAGTCATATTCGCGGCGCGCGGCTATAGTCCCCACTGATCCGTGTGAGGAAGTTGCACTTGGAAGCGGGAAGTCGTTGCTGTAGTCTTGCTCTACTTTGGAGTTCTGACCATTTGGCCAGGTTGTGGTTGTACGGATGGGTTGGACCGCCCAAGCAACTGAAGAGAAATTTGGGTCTGTAGTTATATCTACTGAAGTACTCTGATAGTCGGTTGTTACTGTTTTGAGTACCACTCCTGCCGCACTAGAACCTTGGAAGTCCTGCGCACGAGTTTCATAGTAGGTACAATTATTCGGTACTGCAAACACCGTGAAAGCGTGAATGCTCTGGTTGCCTTGTGGATCAGTAACTGTTGTAGTGAGCGCGGGCCCGGTTGAGAAGCTGTAAGCATACGTAAATGTATGCGGACCAGTGCCGTCATTGGCGTCAATGGTTCGGCTCGTAACAACACGGCTTAAGTCAGTTATAGAACTACCACAAAGCGATAAGTTATCCCAGCTATAAGAGATCGTTCCTCCGGTTGGAAGCGTTATTTTCGTCAAATCGCCATAATTGACATTTGGAGGATCCCCAGGGCTACGGCTGTTATATTCGAAGCTCCAAGCGGTGCCGTTGGGAAGAACGATACTTTGAAGAGTCTCCCCGGTTGCTTGAACCTGAACATCTCCTGCAGGAAAGTTGGAAAGAATGCTGGCCTTTGCGTAACACAGCTTTACTGGGTAGCTACCATTTACTGCGCCGGGTAAAGTCCACAAAGTAGCTGATGTGATAGGCAACGGCCCTGTACAACCGCTGAAGTCCGATGTGGCGATGCCCAGTCTATAGACAAAGTAGCTCTCAGAACCGATAGGGTAAATAGGCCAAATCATCGTTCGACCTAATGTATCGGAAATCACCGGTGGTGCAGGAGGCAACCCGCCTTGCCATATGATCTGATTTCCATTCGGATCTTCGGCCAGAACAACAGGCGGAGCGGAACCGTTGTTAGCACTGTGATAGTTGCCATATCGGTCGAAGATTCCACTTGCTGGAGCGTCTCCGCCAACGGCGGAGCTACGGATGCCACTTCCATCGAATGACCTAAGCTCAGAAGTTGCAACAGACCCCGTATACATAAGATGATGGTTGCCTCCGTCTGGAGTCATGACATCTGCACGCGTGTACGAAGGCCACAACTGGGAATTTCGCCACTCATAAACTGCGACTGGGTCCTCTTCATAAGCCTGGTCCCAACCGATTTGCACGCCGGTGGGGCCCCCTCTCCAGTACCACAAGCAGTCTATTCCGGTGTTATCGCACTCATACTGCAGACGATAGCCTTTGCTGTTGGAGCCAAGGAACAAGTTCATTGTGAGACTTCCGCGCTGTGGAAGAGAATAAAAGGGAGCGTGCAGAATGAGGGCGCCACTCGATAAACTCACCGAATCGATGCCACCCTCTTGGTAAGAGCCGTAGGGTAAGAATCCCTTTTGGGTATTTGCGTTATCTTGTGCAAATAAAGCTAAAGAGAATGCGAGGACTATTACTATGCTATAAATGGCTCTGCTCATTTGGATATTTCCTCTTAAATTTTTACGGTTCTGCGATTGTTGAGGTTTCTACGACGCGAAAAAATGCTGAACATCTCGGCTGAAGTTATTTTCCTGCAGGCTTTCTTGAAGAACAGGCCAGAGGCTTGTTGCAAACAGTTAACCCGCAGTAGGGGCTCTGCGAAAAACTGCTAACACGCCTCTTAAGATAACGCTCGCGGATTATTTGTTCAATAGGATTAGCTATTTTTTAACAATAGTGACTTTTCTCGATAAAAAAGCACCAGCCCGTTCGAGGCTGGTGCTTTGAGAAGGGTAAATTTTCCCGAATCAGAACAATTCCCAAATCAGAACTTAAACTTCACGGCAAACTGAATCTGACGGGCCGAGCCGGAGTCACCGGTCGGGAAGCGGGTGCTGTTGATTATGCCAAATGGGTTCGGCTTGCCAGGAGTCACAACACTCAACACGGAGTTCACTGAGCCCGAAGTATTGGGTTGGCCAAAGTTGGGATGATTGAGTATGTTGAAGAACTCCACCCGCAATTCAGCCATCACTCGCTCGGTGATTTTCGTGTTCTTGATGAGCGAGAGATCCACGTTTTGGAAGCCAGGCCCAAGGAGCGAGTTCCGCTTCATGGTTCCGAAGCGGGTCGTTGGCTGACCCAAGACGGTGGTAAGGTTGGTGGGAACGGCGAAGAGGCAGCCCGTGGGAACTGGGGAGCCAAGGTTGCACACGGTGTTGCTTCCGTTGTTGGTGAACCACTGAACGAGTCCTGCATTGCCAGTGGTGACGTCTGTAATGATGTGATTAACGACACTGACAGGAGCCAGTTGGTCAGGCCGGATCGTGTTTCCTGCTGTACCTGTAAAGTTGGCCAACGTGACCACATTCACCGGGTTCCCGCTTTGGAATTGAGCAATGCTAGCGAACTCCCAGCCTTCGATGAAGCGATTGCCATGAAATGGCAGGTCGTAGAGGCCGCTGAGAACGAAGCGATGGCGAGCATCGTAGTCGGAGAGGCCGTAGTTCAGGCGCGGATTGGTGCTGTCTTCCAGTGGAACCGTTGTTCCTTGCTGCGAACCCAAGGAGTTGTCATCCAGCGACTTGGACCAGGTGTAAGAAGCACTGAACTCAAGGCCGTGCGAGATGCGCTTGGTCGCTGAGGCCCACAGGGCGTTATAACTGGAGTTGCTGGCATCATCAATCTCGGGGATATTGGTAAGCGTAGGACAGGTTGTTGCCGGTGCGACCGGGCAGGCGAATGACGAGCTGCTGGCAAGGGTTGTAAATGGGCGCACGATGTTGCTCGAAGTGGATATTGGAAACTCTATTTGATTCAGATTTCGCACCAGCCGCAAATGAGTTCCCTTTGATCCGAAGTAGCCGATCATGATTCCCAGCGTGGGCGTGACTTGCTGCTGAACGTTCAGGTTCCACTGCTGAACATAGGCATCTTTCAGGTTGTGGTTCACGGCGTTGGGTGAAAGCGTATTCGCTGCCGTTACCGCAGTGAATGCATTGGCTATATTTATGGTTCCTGCGAAATTAATCGGATTGGCAAAGGGCGGGTTGGAGGACAAAGGGGTCACCAGATTTGAGGTGGGCTGATCCACGGTGTAGCCATAAGCGGAGCGCAGGATGGTCTTCCCATCATGGAACAGGTCCCAGGCAAAGCCTACGCGCGGCTGCAAGTAGGCATTCTGGTTGTAAACATCGCCAACTCCCTTCCCCACTTGCACCAGCGAACTCGTCGCCGGATCAAAGTTCACAAAGCGGTTGCGTGCCTCGGTGGGAGACACGTTCCAATCCAGCCGCAAACCCAGGTCCAGCGTGAAATAGGGCAGCACTTTGTAATTATCCGTTACAAAGAAGCCCAGAGCATTGACAGCGATGCGGCTGGGACGGTTACCCGGCGTAACTACAAATTGGCTGGCAGTGCCCGCTTGAAAGGCGGCAAGGTTGTTGAAGGTGAATCTGCCGGTATCACCGGTGAAGCTGTTGCCATTGAAGCGGCGGAACTCGCCGCCGAATTTGATGCTGTGGTTGCCGTGCAGCCAGGTGATGGTGTCGGAGAGAACTGCCGTGCTGTCGCCGCGCCCCTGGGGGAAGCCGGAAGGCCCGCCAAAGTTAAGACCAACGCCACCGAGCCCGTTCACCTGAATTTGGGGCAATCCAATCGCAGTGGTGACTCCGTCGCTGATGCCGAAGGTCGCCGGATTGAGTGCCACGTTCGGTGCGAAGGTAATAAAAATGCGGTTAACCCCCAAGCGCGCCTCATTGACCCAATTCGACGAGAAGACGTGCGTCTCGTTCAACGTGAAGATCTGACGGCGCGAGTGGCGCGTATCGCCAAAGCCGGGAATGTTATTGCCCTGCAAGATAGGTTCCTGGCGCAGGTCCTGCTGCAACGCATAGTAGCCGTGCAGACGATCATTGCTGTTGAAGGAGTGGCTGATGTCAGCGGTTCCTTGATCAATGTTAACCGGGGCAAGGGCTGAGCTGATGAAGCTGGTACCCGAGTTTGGCAGTGGGATGAACTGCAGCAACTGCTGGATCACAGGACTGGTTACACCTGCGCGGTCAGTCGGCGACAGTACTGTGGCACTGGTATCAACTCCCTGACGTTGACGCAGCGCTTCATAGCTCAAGAAGAAAAACGTGCGATCTTTCCAGATCGGCCCGCCCACCGCGCCGCCGAAGTTATTGCGCTTAAAGGTGGACTGGCGAAGGTGTTGGCCGGTCGGGCTGGTTTCCTTATTGAAGAAGTTACGCGCATCAAAAGCGTGGTTGCGCACAAACTCAAAGATCTCGCCATGTAGGGCATTTGTTCCAGAGCGGGTCGCGATGTTAACGATGGCTCCTGAGTTGCGGCCGTATTCGGCGCCGTAGGTCTGATTATCAACCTTGAATTCAGAGACCGTATTGATCGAGGGTTGAAAGGTGATCTGGTTCTGCACCATGTCGTTCAGGTTGATGCCGTTAATCATGAAGTTGACGGCGTCTTCGCGGGAGCCTGCAGTGTTGAAAGAGAATGATCCCTGTCCGCGCAAAGGAGCAGTCAGGTTGCCGACCTGCGGAGGAGTTACGGAGCCAGCGACCAGCAGGCCCATATCCACAAAGTGGCGGCCGTTGAGTGGGATCTGCTGGACTGTGTTCTGGTTGACGACCTGGCCCACGCCGACGGTTGTCCCTTCAATGACCGGAGCTGCGCCGGTGACTTCGATGGTTTGGGAGACGTCGGTGACTTTGAGTTTGAAATCCTGTTCGACCGTGCGGGCCACTTCGAGGACCAGGTTGCTGGCCACGGCGGTCTGCATGCCCGTCGCCTGCGCGGTGATCCGATAGGTGCCTACGGGCAGCGAAGGCGCGATGTAGTTACCGGCACTGTCGGTCTGGGTAATGCGTTCTTCAGAGGTGGCCTGATTGTGGATGGTCACTTTGGCATTGGTTACAACCGCACCGGAGGAATCAGTGACGGTTCCCCGAATGGTGCTGGTGGATTGACTCCAGGCGGCGGGGATGCAGGCGAGCAAAGCAACAATAGCACCCAGGAACACAACACGTATGTTGGTAAACATAAAAGCTCTCTCCTAAGAACAGATTTGTTGGGCCGGTATTTTTCCGGCTATTTAAGTACTGAGTTTTGAGGGTCTACTGCAGCTCTGGGAATGCGATTTCACGTGTGGGATGCAGAGCATTATATACATGCATGAGACGTACCAAAGGGTGGGAACGTAAGCAGTTGATTTAGATGGGATTGTAAAGGTAGAAGGTAGGCGTGCCTACGGTTTTTAAGAGTTTTGGGGCTGGGATACTGAATTTGGTAGGCAAGGTTTTTTATGAGCGAAATTAATCCGGGGCTGAAGCCCAATTCCTATTTAAACTCTACCCCCGGCTAAAGCCGGGGGCTCCCACCTGCGCCGCGAGCGGCGCAAAATGAAACAAGCGATTAAATTTAAATAATGAAACAAGCTCTCTATAAACAAGCTCTTTATTCGACTTGGATATTTACCAAGTCTGGGGCTTGCGGCTTGGCTGCGGGGCGTTTTCCCCAGCGCACCAAATCCTGGGATTTAGAGTTCATGGCCGCCACGACTTTGCCGATCTTGACTGAACCTTCCATCAGGTAACGGGCAGGTAAAATACCGCCAACCTTGTGGTGACCAATTCTATGGGCCCCGATGCTGATGGCGCAGCCGCACTGGCTGCAATCCGGCGTGCCGCCGAATACGCATGGTTCAACGAGCTTCTTCAGATCAGCCGTATAGTTGATGGACATCCTGGAGAAAATGCACTCATCAGGACTTTGCGGCGGCGTCAGCATGGCTTCAGAGAGATAGTTGCTCCAAAGCAGTTTCTTGTAAGTGTTGGAGAGACCAACCAGTTCTGCGCTCAACTGCTTGCGCGATTCGGGGGTAAGCATCTCGGGCGTTTTCTCTCCCAATTGCGGGGTATAGGTGCTAACCCAAATGCGGTCAATCTCAGGCCGCTCACTCCAGAACTTTACATATTCCTCGCGGTAGTTAGGACGCTCCATGTTGTTCTGCACGATGGTCCAGTGAACGTTGACCTTGCGTCCCTCGATGTTCTTGAGGATGCGTTCGTAGGTTGCCGGCTTGCGGCGGATATCGTGATGTTCGGGCAAGCCGTCGATGGAAATCCCAATCGTCACCCGGGGCAGCTTCATCCATTCCATGGGAATGGGGATCACGGCGCTGGTCACGATGAGGGTGTACACGCCCATCTCGCTCAATTGGGGCAGGATACGGCTCAGTTCCTTATGGCGTACCAGCGGCTCGCCGCCCACCAGGGAAACCTGCAGCGGCTTATGTTTGCGTACCAGGCCGACCACGCCCTCTACGAGCTGGTCTCCGCGGAAATCGGCTACCTGGGTCAGGGTTACGTCACCACCTAAGTGGTCAGCCCCGTAGGCATAGCATCCAGGGCAGGTTAGGGGGCACTCGCGCGTAATCTCGATGGAAAGCATGGGAGCACTACCCGCAAGGATTCGTCCCCAAGACTTCATCAAATCTTTCCGGCGCATTGTTCAAAACCTTTCTTTGCCTCTACAACTGGCTTTAGTATGTGAGATATATGAATTAGGGCTAACCACTAAGTTTACGATAAATTGAGCGGTTAGGGAAAAAAACAGTAAGTTAAAATAATATCTGGATGTCAGAAACAGCCGAACTCAAGACCCATACGCCCATACGGCGAGCAGCCGATGTGGTACGCACAGCCCAGGTCGCCCAGGCGGCCAATGGAATATGCTACACCTCTTTGGGCGAAACCGCGCTAGCCGTGAACGAGCTGGAGCGCATGATCCTTGCCGTGCCCCGGTCCGTGGCCGCTGCGCTCGATAAAAAAGCCTATTACTTTGTGCCCCTGGTGATGAGCGACGGCGATGAAATCATGGTCGCAGAGCGCTATGATGTGGCGCTCAGTGACAAAGCTGATTGCCACCGTAATTTGGCCAGCGGTGACGCACAATGCATCTTTATTTCCACTCGCCTGATGGACGATAAATTTTCCGTCGCCTTTGAGTTTTACATCAACGTGGGCCACGCTTTTGTGGAGCGCGCCGGCGTCTCGCAGGCCTTTGCCGACCTGGTTTGGAAACAGGTGGAAGAAAAAGCCCGCGGAGAAACCAGCCTGGATGCCCACGAATTCCGTAAGCTGGCAACCTCGGCAACGCCGGGCGCGGAGAAGGCAAAGAACGATTACTTTGCCGCGGCCTTCTCCGATGCCATCGCCATCTACCTGCTTGCCCTGCTGATTGATGAGGTGGATTACTACGAGCTGCGCGAGCGCGAGTACCCGCTGCTGGCGCCGGCGGCGTTGGCTGAGCGCCTGCATAAGATCCATGAACTGTTCCCAGCGAATCCGGGATTTGAATTCAATATCTACTACCGCAGACGACAGTAAAAACTTTAGTTGAACCACAAAGGGCACGAAGGAATACGTAAGGACACGAAGGGAAACAAAGGAAAGTCTTTGCACCTCTGATCCATGCTTTCCTTGCGTCTCCAATGAAATTTCTTATCTGCGCGGATCTGCGTTAATCTGCGGCTAGAATAATCCACAATGATTGCTCATCTGCGCGGAAAGCTGATTGCCAAGAGTCCGAGCCATGCCATTGTTGAAGCTGGGGGCGTAGGCTACGAACTTGCCATCACCATCCCCACGTATTCCGGTCTTCCTGCCTTGGACCAGGAGATCGCGCTCTATGTTTACACTCACGTCCGCGAAGATGCGCTGGCATTGTTTGGTTTTTTGCAGCGCGCAGAGAAGCAGCTCTTTGAAAAATTAATCGGCGTCAGCGGCATCGGCCCCAAACTCGGCATTACGATTTTGAGCGGCATGTCTGCCGAGGCTGTCGTGGCTGCCATCCGTGGAAACGACGTGGCTACGCTGACGCGCATTCCCGGCATCGGCAAAAAAACCGCCGAGCGCATGGTGCTGGAGTTGCGCGATAAGCTCGATCAATTTGCCGCGCCGCCGGTGACGCCCGTGGCCACGGCCATTGAGGAAGACGTGATCTCCGCCCTGGTCAACCTGGGATATCAGCGCTCCCTGGCAGAGCGCGCCCTGAGCCGCATTCCTTCTGCAAGAAATGGCGAGAAACAATCTTTCGAGGTGCTGTTTCGCGAAGCCCTGGCTACCATGGCCAAATAGCCAAGCACCAGAGTTAAGAGAAAACCTTAACGCGATTATTCCGCGGCCGGAGTCGGCGAGAGATGCGCTGCAATCATCTGCCAGCCGTCCCCACGCTTCTGATACACGTTGGTCACTCGCAAGCCACCCAGCTTGGGATCGTCAAACACCACAGTGCCCATCAGTACGGCACAATCGCCGGAGACGCGTACGGTTGATTCGCCCAGTGAAGATTTGGGAAAGCGGTTTGTGTTGGCCTCCAGCGCCGGAAGAATGTCATCTTTCGTAAGGACTTTGGCGCCAGATGAAGAACCGATGAAATCATCTGCTATCAGACCTCGAAGGGTGGTTATGTCGCCGGAGGCCTCTGCCGCGAGCCAACTGCGCTCCAGCTTGACGAGCTCGTCTTCTACGCTGGGAACGCGCGTCTGGGGTGCGGGCACACTCGATTGTGCCGCCGCCAAAGAACACAGGACAATACTCAGGCTCAGGAAAATGAACCAGTGCTTCATGGCAAACTCCTCCGTGAATTTGGGACCAAACTCAACTTGAGTTAAGAGACACCGCGCACACTTGAATTGTTCCCGCGTTGCGTCAAATTCAATGGTTGTGAATCTTTGTACATGTCCCTCTATCAGCAGCCAAAGTGCGCTATAGTTGCCCCATGCGCTTCCGTTGGACCCGGCCGTTTGCTGTTGCAGCTATGGTAGTAATGCTATGCCTGCCTTCATTTGCCATAATTCCCGTTTCCCCGCTGGTGTTGGCCAGGATCGGCAAGATGATTTGGGATGCGCTGACCTTCCGCCACAGGATCGTGGTACCACCGCCCAACGTTAAACTTAATCCCGATCAGATTGTGGATATTGCCGGCCTCTCGAGCGCAACCGCGTCGCAGAAATGCGAGAACTGGGCCTGGGCTGCGGGCCTGGAAACCATTCTGCATACGCAGAATGTGGACCTGAAGCAGAAATACTGGGTCATCAAGGCCGATGGCGGCGAGGTTTGCAAAGATAGCTTTGACCTGAGTTCGCTTCCCCAGTACATCAACGGAGAATATGTGCTCGATGACGGGCGTCACGTGCGCCTGGAGGCGACCACGGTCTCCGGACTGCCTCAGGGAGTAGATCCTTTTATTCTGGCGCCGCAGGCGGGACGTCCTCTGATGCTGATTTGGAAGGGGCACCCGTACCTTTATGTAGGAATGAATTACGACGAGTTAAGATTCGCCGATGGCCAGCGTGAATTTTCAGTTACGAAACTCAAGTTTCTCGACCCCTTTGCCTCTGATCCGGCGAAGCAGGTGGTCTACTTCGACCGCGAAAAAGACGACTTGGCGGATATCTCCGGCATGATGGACGTGATTGCCGAACCTATTGAAGGCACAAACTGGCTGCATCCGGAAAAGGAACTTGACCACCCCAGGGAAATTTTCTTCCCGAAATAGAAATAGCACTCAGCACTCAGCAGTCAGCACTCAGCATTCAGCCAAGGCCGATTCCACCGCGGAGGCGCGGAGACGCGGAGGATTGAGTCATTGAATCATCGGGTCATGCACGGCCTGTCCCACGGCATGCCGGGGCAAGCGGGACAGATTGAGTCATTGCAGAATCGAGTCATTGAACTGGCAAGCGTGATTAGTTAGCATTGCGGCCGAAGGTGAAGGCGACGCCAAGCCCCATGGTATCAAACGACGGATACGAATTATGCTCGTAGCTCCCAAGGAGGGCCAGATGGCGGCTGACTGCAAAGCTGGTATCGCCGCTGAGTCCAGAGCTGGCTCGAATGCCAGGGGCGGTGGCAACATCGGTCATATCAAAGCGGCGCATAATACCGTTGATCATGTGAGTCAGTTTGCCGTCCTTGGAGGGCGCCGTAGTCTGGTCGTAGACGTTTTGATTCGTCAGCGTCTCTTCGTAACCAGGAGCCTCGAAGCTTAATTTCGCGGGTTCGAAGTTCAACCTTGTTTGAAGCGGCGATGGGGCGTCTGGAATCGCAGACTGCTGTTGGACTGCCTGCTTGGGATTGAGAGCAGTACTTCCATCGTGAGCTGTTGCGGTGATCGGGAGATAGTTGTTGGCAATCAAAGTTGGCGTTTGGCTATTTGCCAATCTTGGCAACGATTGGGCAAAACATGATGGTGCCGCGATCACACTGATCAGCACAATCACGAAACGAAGTAATCTACGCATTTTGTCCTCCCTGCATCCGGCAGGTCTGTTCACTTGCTGTGGTGCTCCTGACATCGGCTGCAGGTGTTAACCCAATCCTAAGGGAAAGGTTGCCGATCCTGAAATTACTTTGGTTACGTTACAAAGGTAATACCCAAACAAGTTCACCACACAGACACAGAGGATTGAGTCATCGGGTCATTGAGTCATTGCTTCATTAAAGTAAACCAATAGCAACAACCATGATTCAAGTACACAATGACACAATCACTCAGTTTTCTCTGTGCCTCTGTGTCTCTGTGGTGAATGCTTCTCATTTGCCGATACAGAAACTGCTGAAGATCAAATTCAGAATGTCATCCGTTGTGGTGGCGCCAGTGATGGCGTCCAGCGGACGCAAGGCATTGTAGAGATCGAGCAGAAGCATCTCGTGAGGGATAGAGTTCCTGATCGCGGCCACGGCGGCATCGAGCGCGGCGAGCGAATCGCGCACCAGCCCTTGATGGCGGACGTTGGTCAGCATGCCACTTTCCTGTTGGGCGCCGTGATCGCCTGCGATTTGCTTCAGGATGGCCTCGCGCAGTTCTGAGATTCCTTCCCCGGTCACCGCCGAGGTGCGCAGTTGCGCGGGATTTCCAGCGGCCGGCGCTGCCTGTGCGGTTTTGTTTAAATGTGGCGCTTTGACCAAATCTGATTTGTTCTGCACGAAAATCGCAGAGCGGTTTTCCAGGCGGCCCTGCAAGGCCGCATCTTCCTCCGGGTGCAAGTTGCTCGCATCCAAAACTACCAGCACCAAATCGGCCTCGGCCAGGGCTTCGTAAGATTTCTGAATGCCGAGGCTTTCTGCTTCGTCAGCCGCTGTGCGGATTCCGGCCGTATCCACCAGGCGCACGGGGATGCCGCCAATGGCAACCGTCTCGCTCACCAGGTCACGGGTGGTGCCGGGCGTGGCGGTCACGATGGCGCGCTCGCGCTCCACCAGCCGGTTGAAGAGGCTGGATTTGCCCACATTCGGACGCCCTACAATCGCCAAGGTCAACCCTTCATGAACGATCTTGCCGTAGGCAAACGACTGCGCCAGCTCTTCGAGGGGCTCGCGCACGGCGGCAATGCGTTTGAGGATTTCTTCTCCCGGCAAGACGGAAACATCATCCTCGGCGAAATCCACTCCGGCTTCAAGCACGGCGATTAAATCTACCAGCTTTTGCTTGATCGGTTTGAGCCGTTTGGAGAGTGCGCCCTCAAGTTGCTGGGCCGCTACTTTCGCCTGAAAGAGAGTTTGCGAGTCAATCAGGTCGCGCACGGCCTCAGCCTGAGTGAGATCGAGCCTGCCGTTGAGAAATGCGCGCATGGTGAACTCGCCGGGCTCGGCCAGGCGCGCTCCGCGTTGCAAAGCAATGGCGACAATGTGCTGCAAAACTACAGGGGCGCCGTGGGCGGAGATTTCTACGATGTCATCGGTCGTGTAGGAGTGGGGCTTGGCAAAATAGGTGGCTACGACTTCATCAATACGTTCGCCTGTGGCCGGGTCAATCAACTCGCCAAACGAAGCGCGGCCGGGAGCAAGTTCATGACCTCCAACTTTAGAAGCAAGCCGCAGCATGGGTCCGGCGATGGCGCGCGCTTCGGGTCCGGCCAGGCGCACAACCCCGATGCCGCCGCGTCCGGGCGGGGTGGCGACGGCGACGATGGTATCGTCGAGGTTCACGGCTTTGATTGTAATGGGTGAGCCGGATGAGAGCGCCGTCGGGGCGCAAGCCAACTGTGAATATGCAGCAGCTATAGAGCCTTAGGAGATAAGCCGCGGCAAAAAGAAACCGGTGCGCCGGCGGTGCTCTTCGAAGGCAGCGCCAAATTCCTGCGCCAGCATCTTTTCTTCAACGCGGGCTTTTGTGTAGAACGCAATCCAAACCAGCGCGACTGCAATCACGGCGCGCCATTCTCCGATAGCTAATGCAGTTCCATCCAGAGCCAACAGGATCCCGGTATAGATAGGATGGCGCACGTAGGCGTAGGGGCCGTTGCGAATCAGTTCATGCTCTACCTTGATGGTGACCTTGCTGCTCCAATTTTGGCCCAGGCTGTAGCGCGCCCAAAAAGCAAAAGCAATGCCAAGGGCAGTGAGAATAAGTCCCGTTACCGCTACGAGTAGACTCTGAGGCCAAAGCCTTCGTCCGAGTACTCCCCAGAGCGAGGAGTGCGTGAAGAGCAGTATCCATGCTGCCCACAGCGGCGCCTGATACACAATTCGCGAGCCCATGGACTCTTGCGTCTTGACCGCCTTCAAACGCAAAGCTGAAATCAGCCAATACGCGAAAAAAATGATCCAAAGCGCGGTAAAAGCATTACTAATCAGGTCAGTCATACGAGATATCGATGATACTTGAACGTCAAAGCAGAAGCTTCAAACCGAGGGCTTACTTTGCCATGGAAGAGTAGGCAACAATTCCCACGACCACGACCACCAGGATGAGCAGCCCAAAGCGCCGCATGAATGGTATGGGCGAGGTATTCACCAGATTGCGGGCGTTCTCCGAGGCGATTTCGCGTCCACGGCGGCAGATGGTGCACATCTCTATAAATTTTTGGGAGGTGACCATGCCGAAGAAGAACCAAATGTGAAAATAACGGTAAGAGACGACCGTCTTGAAAGGCCGGTCGGCCTGGCAGACCGGACAGGAACGCATGCCCAAGTCGCCAAGTTCATGGGTATCGCCGCGAGTGCCGAAGATGATCATAGGGATTTTTGGAAAACGGCGATTCTACTTTAAAGTTGCATTCCGCAATGTAAAAACTTTTTAAACTTTCGTTCCCCTGGGGTTCTCCAGCGCGCTTCCGTTGGTTTTGTGCAAGCGAGCGAAGTTGGCCTGCATCTCTTCGTAAATGCGGTCTGCTTTGTGATGGAGCTGGGCGACTTCGAGTTCCGCCTTGAGGTTTACTTCATAATCCAGGTCGCCTTTGAGGCGGTCTTTGGCGGCCTGCCGGTTTTGCGACATCATAATGACCGGCGCCTGCAGCGCCGCCAGCATGGAGAGAAAAAGGTTCAGCAGGATGAATGGATAAGGATCGAAGGTGGCCTTCTCAGGCGCGAGCCCGTGTCGCGCTCCTTGTACGGTCAAATAGACATTCAATCCTACCCAAGCCAGCAATACGACGCCGAAAGAGATGATGAAGGTCCACGATCCGCCGAAGCTGGCCACGCGGTCGGCAATGTGCTGGCCCAGGGTAAGGCGCTCTTCTTCTTCCAGGTTCAGGTTGCGCGAGACGTGAGTGCGCAGCAGTTCATCGGTCGCGCGCAGGCGGCGGCCCATGACGCCGAGCAGGTCCATGGCGGCGTGCGGGTGCCGGGTTATGAGGTCGAGCAGGTCTCCGCGATCCATGACAAGAGTCTCAGTATCGTCGGTGGCAACCGCGGTTGCGGTGCGGGGACCGCCATCGAGCAACGAGATTTCACCGAAGACATCGCCGCTGAGATTCTCTGAGAGGATGATGGTGTCGCCGGTGCAGTCCTCCACGTAAACCTGCACACTGCCACGGCGGACAATATAAAGCGCGTCACCGGAGTCGCCGTAGGCAAAAACGATTGCGCCTTTATCAAAGTTGCGGACGTCAACCAGTTCGGCCAGAGTCTTGCGTTCTTCTTCGTCGAGCAGTTGGAATAAAGGCACCTCCGCCAGGAGGGCCAGATCAGCAGCCATAAATCAACCTCATCAAGATAGTCGTTCTCTCAGTTACTTATGATGCCAAGCCATCATGCCAACTCTTGCGGCAGAGTTCAATTGATAAACATTAATAGAAAATCGGACCTGAAAACCCTCTGCGGTGAGCTGTGAATCCGCTTGATCCGTGGCAGGTAGTTTTTTCTTAAGAACGCGCCCGAAACTGCCGCGCAAATTCCCGAATATCCTGGACCAGCAACTCCGGCTCCTCCCAGGCTGCGAAGTGGCCTCCTTTGGGCATGGTTGTCCAGCGGGCAATATCGTAAACCCGTTCGACCCAGCTTCTGACCGGGAACGGCTCTTCTTTCGGGAACCTGGCTACGGCGGTGGGAGTAGAAATCCTCTCCCCTTTGCCGAAGTGCAAAGGAGCCTGGCGGCGTTCAAAGTACAGGCGCATGGAAGAGCCCGTGGTTTCGGTGAGCCAATACAAGCTCACGTTGGCCAGCAAGTCGTCTTTGCTGAACCGGCGCTCCACGTCGCCGTCGCAGTCTGACCAGTCGCGGAACTTATCAATCAGCCACGCTGCCAGGCCCATGGGCGAGTCATGCAGGGCAAACGCCAGGGTTTGCGGTTGAGTGTTTTGTACGGTGCAGTATCCTCCCTTTTCTTCGAACCAGCGGGCGTCCTCCACTTGAGACCGGAGTTCTTCTTCCGTCATGGGCGACTCGGCAGCATCCACGTAGGGGTGGTACGAACCCGGGATGTAGTTCAAGTGAAGACCGAGCACGTGCTCCTTGTGCTTCCAGGCAAGGACGGTGGAAACATTTGCGCCGAAGTCGCCGCCCTGCGCGAGGAACTTCGGGTAACCGAGTTCCTGCATCAGCTTTACCCAAATCCCGGCGATCTTGAAGGTATTCATTCCTGGCTGTTCGGGCCGGCCGGAAAAGCCGAAGCCTGGCAACGAAGGGACGACAACGTCGAATGAATCATTCGGGCCTGCTCCGAAGGCCTGTGGATCTGTGAGCAGCGGCACCACCCTCAACATCTCGATAAACGATCCGGGCCAGCCGTGGGTGAGCAGGATAGGCAGAGGGCGAGGGCCGCGTCCGTGGACATGGATGAAGTGAACTTGCAGCCCGTCGGCCTGAAAGCGGTAATGAGGCAGCTTGTTCCACTCCGCTTCATGCCGGCGCCAATCGAAGCGGTTCAGCCAGTAGTCGCGAATGGTGTGCATGTAGGCGAGATCGAGGCCATAGGCCCATCCCGAATGCGGTATCGCGTCCGGCCACCGGGTCCGGATCAGGCGCTCTTTGAGATCGGAGAGCGCTGCGTCAGAGATATTGATTTTAAAAGGTTCGATTGCCATGCGGGGTGTTGAGTTCCTTTTTGCATTGAAAATTGTACTCTGATCGACAGATTTCATTTTGCAGCACGCAATGCAGGATTACGTCCGCACGATAGAATCAAGAGGAATGTCGCTCTCTTTTCAAATCGAGGCCAGGTGCGGCGAGGCGCGTGCGGGCAGACTCATTACACCTCACGGTGAGGTGGAAACCCCGGTCTTCATGCCGTGCGGAACCCTGGGCTCGGTGAAGGGAGTGCCGCAGGAGATTCTGGAAGAGCTGGGTGTCGAGATTCTGCTGGGTAATACCTATCATTTATACCTGCGCCCCGGGGCTGCGCAGGTGCGGCAGCTTGGTGGCTTGCACAAGTTCATGTCCTGGGAGCGGGCCTTGCTGACCGATTCGGGAGGATTCCAGGTTTTCAGCCTGAGCCAACTGCGCAAGGTCAGCGAAGAGGGTGTGGAGTTTCGCTCGCATCTCGATGGCTCAACGCACATGTTCACTCCGGAGAGCACCATGGCGGCGCAGATTTCCCTGGGCGCCGATATCATCATGGCGTTCGATGAGTGCACTGAATTTCCCGCCGAGCGACGCCGCGCACAACAATCCATGGAGCTGACCGTGCGCTGGGCAGAGCGCAGCAAAAAACATTTTGAGGCGCACAAACATGAGGTTCCGTGGATATTGTCGGAGAACCGAGAAATCCCGCAGGGGCTAAAGCCCGCAAGCTTAGCGGGCTTTTCGGCACGACTAAAGTCGTGCCCTGATACAAAGCTCCGCGAAGAAAATGTGTCTGAGATGTCTGAGATAGTTTCTCAAAAGATAGTTTCTGGAAACTCGAAACTTGAAACTGGAAACTGCACGCAGTCCCTCTTCGGTATCGTGCAGGGCGGCATATACACAGATCTCCGGAAGCAATCGGCCGAGCAGATCGTCGCTATGGACTTCCCTGGCTACGCCATCGGCGGGTTGAGCGTGGGCGAGCCACGGGCGTTGACGGAAGAAGTCCTGCATTCCACCTTACCTTGCCTGCCCAAAGAAAAGCCCCGCTACGTCATGGGCGTAGGTACGCCTGAGGAGATTGTGCGCTATGCGCTCATGGGGGTGGACATGATGGATTGCGTGCTGCCCACACGCGCTGCCCGCCACGGGTTGCTCTATACCTCCGAGGGCAAGGTCAACATCAAGAATGCGCGTTATGCCCAGGACCAATCGCCGTTAGACCCCAATTGCGGATGCCGGGTCTGTGCCCGCTACACCCGCGCCTATCTGCGCCATCTGTATGCCAACGGAGAGGTGCTGGCCATGGTTCTGAACAGCATTCATAATCTAGCCTTCTATCTTGACACCATGCGCAGGGTGCGTCATTCTATAAGACTTGGGGATATCTCAGCGCTCCACTCTGCTATCCAGTCACGAGCCTGAACTCCCTTGGGTGAGCGCGCAGCGAGCGCCGAGAAAAGCGCGAGGGCGCAGCAAAGCTTTGCGGAGCCCTTAGATAGAAGCAGCAGCACGCCTTCCGTTCGAGAACCCTTGTAGAAAGGTCTTCCCCCGGGCTGGAAACGTGTGTTGGGTTGCGTGTGGGGCAGTTACCGGCTGGTTCGCCGGAGCTATTGAGTCCTGGAAAGAGACGGCTAGGTAGCCGGAACACTTCAAAATGGAAATTTCGCAGGTTATCGCAATGTTACAGGCGCCGGGAGGCGGTGCCGGCATCTATACCTTTCTGCCGGTTGTCGCCATGCTGGTGTTTGCTTATTTAATTTTGATTCTTCCGCAACAGCGCCGCCAGAAAAAATGGCAGGCCATGCTGGATGGCCTGAAGACCGGCGACAAGGTGATCACCAGCGGCGGCCTGCGCGGCACGGTCATCGCGCTGAAAGAGGATGCGGTGCATCTGCGCGTGCCCCCGGACAATCTTCGCATCGAAGTTTCCAAATCATCTGTCGTCTCTCTTGCGCAAGGGGAAGAGAGTGAGAAGAAGTAGTCATGATGCAGAGAAATTTACTCGGTAAAACAGCTTTTATCATCGCGGTCCTGCTCATTTTTGTTTATGGCATCTTCGGCATACCGCAAAAGTGGAATGGCGAAGGCCTGAAGCAGGCCCTGCTCGATCGCATTCACCTCGGCCTGGATTTGAAGGGCGGGACGCACCTGATTTTGCAGGTGATGGTGAATGATGCCGTAAATGCCGACTCGGATGTAACCACCGAACGGCTCAAAGAGTCGCTCAACAAGAACAATGTTGCTTATGGAGAGATTTATAAGCCCGACCCGGCCAATCATCCTGAGCAAATCGCCATCAAAGGCATCCCGGCCAGCGCCATCGCTAACCTTCGCAATAATGTTCTTGCCAGCTACCCGCAATATGACATCAGTACGGGCGCGGACAACAGCTACTTGCTTACCTTGAAGAGCACCCGGGTGAGCGAAATCAAACAACAGGCCGTAACCCAGGCCATTGAGACCATTCGCCAGCGCGTGGATGCTCTGGGCGTGAGCGAACCGTTAATCGAAGAGCACGGTTTGGGAAATTATCAGATTGTGGTCCAGCTTCCGGGAGTGGATCCGGACCGCGCCATAACCATTATTCAGTCCACCGCCATGCTGGAAGTCCGCGGAGCCATTGATCAGCGGGTTTATCCTTCTGAACAAGAAGCGCTACAGGCGCACCCCGGCGGCCTGCCTCCCAATGCGGTCCTGGTTCACGGCAGCAGCATCGGGGCACGGGACACAGCACCCAAAGATTTAGTCTATGTTCTGAATCGCAGCTCGGTGATTACCGGCCGCGATATCCGCGATGCTGAGACTTCAACCAAGGATACCGGCGCACCCATCGTCAATTTTTACCTTACCAATGATGGAGGCGAGCGCTTCAAAGCCTTCACCGGCGCCCATGTAGGCGATTACATGGCCATCGTGCTGGATAATCGCGTGGTTGAGTTTGCCACCATTAAGTCGGAAATTGGAGATTCTGGATTGATCGAGGGAGGCTTCACCGCAGAGACCGCTAAAGACCTCACCATCAAGCTGCGCTCCGGTGCGCTGCCTGCGGGAATCCAAATTCTGCAAAAGGAGATTGTGGGTCCGTCGTTGGGCGCGGACTCCATCCGCCAGGGCGTGACCGCAGCGGTGATAGGCATGTCGGTGGTGATGCTCTTCATGCTTATCTATTACCGGTTCTCTGGAATCAATGCCGACCTGGCGCTGATTCTGAATCTAGTGATTCTGCTCGGGTTCCTGGGCTTCAGCGGCGCTACACTGACTTTGCCCGGCATTGCCGGCGTTATCCTGACCATTGGTATGGGCGTAGATTCTAACGTGCTCATCTTCGAGCGCATTCGGGAAGAGCTGCGCAATGGTAAAACCCCGGCTGCAGCCGTGGACCAGGGTTTCGGCAAGGCCTGGCTCACAATCATTGATACGCACGTGACCACGATTGTTTCTGCCTTCATTCTGATCATATTTGGCACCGGGCCGGTGCGCGGATTTGCAATTACCCTGTGCTTTGGTCTGCTGGCCAATATTTTTACCGCGGTCTTCGTCTCGCGCGTAATTTTTGACGCCGGCCTGCAACGCAAGGAGCGGGGTGAAGCATTAAGTATCTAAGTGAGGCATTGAGCTCAAACGACCCCAAGGGTCTAAATGCCAATGCAATCTAAGGATTGAACAAGTGGAATTTTTTAAGAATACCAACATAGATTTTCTCGGCAAGAAGTGGTACTTCCTGGCCTTTTCGCTGGTCTTCAGCATAGCCGGCGTGCTCTCAATCATGTTCTGGCACCACATCCCCCTGGGGGTGGAATTTAACGGCGGTACCCAGGTGGATGTGAAGTTTGCCAGTACGCCCGATCTGGACTTGATCCGCAAAGATCTGGATCGTGCCGGCCTGCACGACCCCCGCCTGCAGCCTTATGGTCTCGCGGCCAACCACGAGGTCCTGATTACTTTGTCGCAGAAAGAAACCAGCGAAGCAGCCCTTGACCAGGGCGAAAAACAAATCATTCAAGCGCTGACCAGCAATGCTCCCCAGGACAAGCTGGACCTCAATAACTCAAACCGGGACAGTATTGCCGACGCGCTCGTCAAGCGTGACCCGCTGCACCTGGGCGTCACTGTTGGCGGGCGCTACCAGGCTGAGGCGCAGAAGATTGTAGATTACCGTGACAAGGTAAAGGGCGGCGTGTTGAACAGCCTGGACGAACTGAAAACTGTAACGTCTCCTGAAGTCGTGAGCGCTTTGCAGAATGACTTTTTCCTCTCAAATTTTGGCGTGCGCGGCGTGGAAATTGTAGGCCCGCAGGTAGGCGCCCAGCTTCGGAAGCAGGCAATATTGGCGGTCCTGTATTCGCTGGCCGGAATGCTGGTGTACCTATGGTTCCGCTTTGAATTGATTTATGGCGTGGCTGCGGTGGTGGCGGTTTTTCACGATACTTTAATCACCATCGGCGCTTTCTCCTTGACGAATCAAGAGATTAGTCTTACGGTTATTGCCGCCATCCTTACGTTGATCGGCTACTCCATGAACGACACGATTGTGGTCTTTGACCGCATCCGTGAAAACGTGAAGCTGATGCGGCGTGAGAATTTGGCAGAGATTGTTAATAAAAGCATCAATCAGACCCTGAGCCGGACAATCCTGACCTCAGGGCTGACGTTCTTGACCGTGCTTTCACTGTATCTCTTTGGGGGTGAGGTACTTAAGGGTTTTTCTTTCGCTCTGGTGGTAGGAATCCTGATTGGTACTTACTCCTCGATTGCCATTGCGGCACCCATGCTGGTGGCCTATCAAGAGTGGCGCATTAGCCGATCTGGAAGACGCCTGGAGCCTGTGGCCATTGATTCCGGGCGCAAAGAAAAGGTTCGAGTCAAGGCGTAAATTGCACTAATATAGGTGTCTTAAATTAGGTGTTCTTACCAGCCCCCCTGGAAGGTTATAAGCAAAAGCAAGCAGAATTGAAAATTAATGGCTTTTTTACAGTGAAAAATGGGAACTTTATTGGGTATGTCTGGTGTCTAAGGTAATGGTGAATACCGAATAAACGGAGAGACACTCTGTTGACCCATTTCCTGGGAGATGAAGTATGTTTGAAGATAGCCTGATTGAATCGTCGGGTAGACTAAAAACCAAGCGCGGTTGGACGACATCATTCGCCACAGTCCTGCTGCTTCTTGTGATCTTTACCCTCTGTCTGATTCCGCTGATCTACACAGAAGTACTACCTAAGCAAATCATAGCGACATTCCTGGTGGCACCGCCGCCGCCTCCACCGCCACCGCCGCCAATGGCAGTCATCAAAGTAACGAAAATTGAGACCGAGTTGGAAAACGGCGCGTTGCGCACCCCCACCAAGATCCCTGAGAAAATCAAGATCGTGAAGGAAGAGGAAGCGCCACCTGCCGCCGCCGCGGGCTTTGTGCCCGGCGGAGTTACCGGCGGAGTCCCGGGTGGTGGTATGGGTGGAGTTATTGGCAGCCTGATCGGCGGCACCGGTAGCGTTCCCAAAGTCACTTTGAACCGCGTGCGCGTGTCGGGCGGTGTTGTAGAAGGCAACCTGATTCACAAAGTGGTGCCTCCGTATCCGCCGCTGGCCAAGACGGCCCGTATTCAGGGCACGGTCGTGTTGCATGCCATCATCAGCAAGCAGGGTAACGTGGAGAACCTGAATGTGATCAGTGGCCACCCCATGCTCGTGCAATCAGCTTTGGATGCCGTCAAGCAGTGGAAGTACAGACCGTATATTTTGAACGGCGAGCCGGTTGAGGTAGAGACGACGGTCACCGTCAACTTTAACCTGACGGGTGGAGCATAGAATATAGAATTTTGGGCAGAGATTGGGCAGAGATGAAGCCGCAACTGCCATGATTTGCATCTATCTTTCTTTGCATCTACCCTGGATGACCCTGTTTCCATAAAAAATTTGGAGCAAGGGAGTCTGGCATACCTGAGTTTAGATTTTTGTATTTAGAACCAAGGAGGAAGGACCATAATTATGTTTCTCGTTAATGTTGCAAGTTTAATGTTCACCCATGTTGCCGCTTTCGGCATGTGGATGTTCCAGGAGGGCCAGCAGCAGGTGGCTGGATTCGATAACCCACTGGCACTATGGGGCGCCATGGGCTGGTTTGCCCGCATCATCGTCATCATTCTGTTTGCCATGTCGGCAATTTCAATCGGCGTGATGATTGACCGGGCGTTTGCTTTCAGCGCTGCCCGCAAGCAGTCGCGTTCGTTCGCCCCGGCCGTGGCCGGTGCGTTGCGTGAAGGCAAAATTGACGAAGCCATTCGCGTGGCCGAGCGCAACAAGAAGAGCCATCTGGCAAAAGTTGTGACGGCGGGGCTGCAGGAATTCAAGGCCCACACCGAATCTTCTGACATTCCCGGTGAAGAAATCGAGGCTTCCAAGCGCGCCCTGGAGCGTGCCGAAGCCATTGTGCACGCCGAATTGAAGCGCGGCCTGGGTGGATTGGCCACCATCGGGTCCACTGCCCCGTTCGTGGGGTTGCTGGGCACCGTGGCCGGCATTCTGAACGCGTTTATCGGAATTTCAACTTCAAAGGCAACTGGTTTGGCGGCTGTGGCCGGCGGTATCGCTGAAGCCCTGGTCACTACGGCCATCGGACTGTTCGTGGCCATTCCCGCGGTCTGGATGTTTAACTACTTCACCAATAAAGTAGAAGCATTCGACGTCGAGATGGACAACAGCTCCAGCGAGTTGATTGACTACTTCCTGAAGCGCAGCGGCAAAATGCGCAAGTAAACGTAAGTGCCAGGAACAAAAATTAAGGTCTGACCTCCTCTCGGGTCCGGTGATTAAAAACCGGGCCCGAATCCATACTTTAGAGACAGATCGCAGGCAGGATTAAAAAGCTTATGGGAATTGCAAAAAGAGACGAAGGCAGCAAAGTCAACTCCAACATCAACGTGACCCCAATGGTGGACGTCATGCTGGTGCTGCTGATCATTTTCATGGTGGTGACCCCCATGCTTCAGAAGGGCGCCAGTGTGGACATGGCCAAGGCCGACAACCCGATTGCCATGCAAGATGCCGACAAGGAAGATGCTGTGATCGTGGCGGTACAACGCGATGGCGCGATTTACCTGGGCAACGACCGCATTACCATGGACCAGATCACCAACAAGGTGAAAGACAAGCTGGAGCGCAAGGCCGACAAGAAGGTGTATGTGAGGGCAGACGCTCACGCCAAATACGGTGTAGTTGTGGATGTGGTGGATAATGTCCGCTCCGCCGGCGTAGATCAGCTTGGTCTGCTGACGGAACAGAACAAGTCCACGACCCCGCCTCCTCCGCCGTCGGACGCCACGAAGAAGAAGACAGAGCCGACAACGTAAGGTTAGACCGCGCAGGATAAAACAGTTTAGGCTCTCCTTGCTGGTCGAATTCAGCCGGTGATGGAGCCAATGTGAAGGAGAATTTGTTATGGCAATGGCAGTGGGCGGGGGCAAAGGTGGCCCTTCCGCCGACATCAATGTGACTCCCCTGATTGACGTGTTATTGGTGCTGTTGATCATCTTCATGGTCATCACGCCGCTCACGCCCAAGGGATTGGATGCTCTGGTTCCGCAACCTCCGAAAGATCCGCAGAAGCAACAGGAGCCGAACGATCGCACCATTGTGGTGCAGGTGCTGAAAGGCAACGGCAACCGTCCCGACCTGAAGATCAACCAGGACCCGGCTACGTGGGACAATCTGTCCGATACTCTAAATAACATCTTTAAGACCCGCGCCGAGCGCGTCATGTTTGTCAAAGGCGATAAAGACGTGGATTTTCAGTATGTAGCCCAGGTGATTGATATCGCCCATGGTGTGGGTGTGGATAAAGTTGGTCTGATTACAGCCAAGATTGAAGCTGGCCAATAGTTTTTCTGAGAAAAAGGGAAAACCGGGCAGGCCAGCAGGCCGCGGACTTTTTTATGAATGGAACAGGGGAGATGATGAAGAACGTTATGAAAATATGCTTACGAGCCGTTCTAGTCGGGTTGCTCGCATGCATGGTGCTCTCGGCGACGGGCTGCGACAAGCTCAGGGCGCGCGACCAGTTGAACAAAGGCGTGCAAGCTTACAAGAACGGCCGCTTTGAGGATGCCATTGAGCACTTCAAGAATTCTGTGGCGCTCGATCCTGATCTCGGTGTAGCGCGTCTTTATCTGGCAACCGCCTACTTTGGCCAGTACGTGCCGGGCGTGGATACACCTGAGAACAATCGCAGCGCTGAACAGGCCATCGAGCAATATCAAAAGGTGCTGGAGAGCCAGCCCAACCAAACCAACCGCATCACTGCGCTCAAAGGTATTGCGTCGCTCTACTTCAACATGAAGAAATTCGACCAGGCCAAGGAGTATCAGCGAAAAGTGCTGGAGCAGGACCCCACAGACCCTGAAGCCTACTACTCCATCGGCGTCATTGACTGGACCAAAGCCTATTTCCCACGCCAGGAGGCGCGCCAAAAAATCGGGTTGAAGCCGGAAGAGCCCCTCAAGGATGAGAAAGTCTGCGAAGAACTCCGCGGCAAAAATGCGGAGACGGTCAAAGAGGGCGTGGATATGCTCAGCCAGGCCATGAAACTGCGAAAAGATTACGATGATGCCATGGCTTACCTCAACCTGATGTATCGCGAAAAAGCCGATATCGAATGCGGCGATCCGCTGCAGCGCACCATAGACCTGAAAACGGCCGATGGATACGTGGAACAGGCCATGGAAGTCAAGAAGCGCAAGGCCGAAGAAGAAAGCAAGCGGACCGGCGGCATCGTGATGGATGAGAACAAATAGCAGGCGAAAGAGCAGAATTTTTCCAGAAAGGGCCGGCAACGGCCCTTTCTTTTTTGCTATTGTTCTTTTTTGCCCTTCAGGGCAGCTTTAAAAGTGGCAGGTTTGCCAAGCCGGGAGACGATACGAAAGGGCAGAGAGTAGTAGAATAATTCTTTCCAGTTCTGTTCCTGGTGCCCCTGGAACCGTACCTGTTGTGTTCAAAAAAATCCTCATTGCAAATCGTGGAGAAATTGCAGTACGCCTGATTCGCGCCTGCCGCGAGATGGGTGTGCGCTCGGTCGCGGTTTATTCCGACGTAGACCGGACTGCATTGCACGTCCGTAAAGCTGACGAAGCCTATTACATTGGCCCGGCCGCTGCGACCGAATCTTATCTCTGCATTGATAAGCTGCTGCAGGTGGCCCGGAGTTGTGGAGCGGATGCCATCCATCCCGGCTACGGATTTCTCTCTGAAAATCCCCGCTTTGCCCGTGCGTGTACAGAAGCCGGCATCAAGTTTATTGGGCCCAAAGCGGAGGCCATGGAGATCATGGGTTCCAAGACCAGCGGGCGCCGGGCCATGCAGTCTGCCGGTATCCCGCTGGTTCCTGGTTCAACCACGCCCCTGTCGCGGGCAGAGGCCCTGCAGGTTGCCGAAGAGGTGGGTTATCCCGTCATGTTGAAGGCGGCAGCCGGCGGCGGAGGAAAGGGCATGCGCCTGGTGCGGGCCGCCAAAGAGCTGGAATCTGCCTTCGATGCCGCATCGAGCGAAGCTCTGCGCGCCTTTGGCAGCGCGGAAGTCTATATCGAAAAATGGATTGAAAATCCGCGCCACATTGAAATTCAAATTCTTGCTGACGAGCACGGCCATTGTGTTTACCTGGGAGAGAGAGAATGCTCTCTGCAGCGACGGCACCAGAAAGTTGTGGAAGAAGCCCCCTCCGCCGTGGTGGACCCCGAGTTGCGGCGCCGCATGGGCGAAGCGGCCCTGGGAGTGGCACAGGCGGCGGGCTATACCAATGCGGGCACAGTTGAGTTCCTGGTGGATGCGGAAAAGAAATTTTACTTTCTGGAGATGAATACGCGTTTGCAGGTAGAGCATCCCGTGACGGAGCTGGTGACCGGGCTTGACCTGGTGCAGCTTCAGATCAACATTGCCGCCGGCAAGCCCCTGCCTTTCGCCCAGGAGGATGTTCATCTGCGCGGACACGCCATTGAGTGCCGTCTCTACGCGGAAGATCCCGAGAATAATTTCTTTCCCTCTCCGGGAAAGATAACCCGGCTGATGACACCGGCGGGGCCCGGCGTGCGCGAAGACAGCGGGGTCTATGAGGGCTGGCAGGTCCCGCTGGAATACGACCCGATGCTTTCCAAGCTTATCGTCTGGGCGCGCACCCGCAAGCAGGCCATCGCCCGCATGGAGCGGGCCCTGGACGAATACTTTATAGGCGGCATTAAAACCAATCTCCCGCTCTTTCGTAAAATTTTGCGAGACCCCGGTTTTCGCAAAGCGGAAATTCATACCGGGTATCTTGACCAGATTCTTGCCCAATCGAATACAGCTACCCAGGGAAAAGAAGAGAAGGACGAAAACGACGAAACCAACCGGCGTGAGATTGCAGCGGTTGCAGCCGCGCTCTTTGCCGCCACGGGTAAGGGTGGGAGTCTGAATGGGACTGCCGCTGCCAAAGTACAAACACCACCGGCATGGAAGATGGTGGCACGCCGCGAGGGCATGCGCAATTAAATCGTGATCTATCAAATCAAAATCGAGGAGCGCACTTACCAGGTGCAATTAACACCCGGTAACAGTGATGGTGGCTGGCGTTGCAGCTTGCGTGAAAACAGTGAGGCCGAAGCACGGGAGTTTCAGCTCGATGCCAGAGAGACACAACCGGGGGTGCTCTCGCTTTTACTGGATGGCCGGTCGTATGAAATTAAACGTGAAATGACCCCGGCGGGAGTTATTGTCTCCGTAGAAAACCACCGCTATGCCGCTGAAGTAGGCGATCCGCGCTCATTGCGAACGCGCCGCGTTGCCGGCGACGGTGACAGCGGCCCGCAAAGAATAACCGCACCCATGCCCGGCAAGATTGTCCGCATCCAGGTTGCAGAAAAGGCCCAGGTTGAGCAGGGCCAGGGGATCCTGGTGATTGAGGCCATGAAGATGCAAAACGAATTGAAGTCTCCCAAGAAAGGCGTGGTGCGGAAGATTTTGGTTAAAGAAGGCATGACCGCCAACGCTGGTGAAGTGCTGGCAATTGTGGAATAGTTTCGAGTTTCAGGTTTCGAGTTTCAAGTGCAAAATTGTGAAACTCGAAACTATTTCTGTCCGTTGTTTTTCAGAATCTCATCGGCCAAGTAGTTTTCGACCCTGGCCTGGTTCAGGACGACTTCCTGGTAGGCTGCTCGCAGGAGTTGCTCCCGGGTCTGGCGTATTTGTTCGCGAATGTACTGCTGCACCCGGGGATCGTTCAAATCGCGCTGCCCAGCGGGCTCTTTGGAGATCAATTTCACAATCTGGTAGCCGGCGACCCGGTGGGCAGAATCGGTGAGCGGAACAATGCCGCTGATCTGGCCGGCGGCAAGTTTGCCCACGGCATCACGCGTAGCTGGATCGGTGCTGGTTTTCAGGGCAGATTCCTGGACAAATCCCAGGTCGCCGCCGTTTGCGCTGGTTTCCGAATCCTCGGAGTAATTCGAGGCAAGAGCGGCGAAATCCTCGCCGTTCTGCAGCCGGTTCAGGATTTGCTGGATCTTGGCTTTCGCCTGGGTATCGTTCTGCGCCTTGTCGTTCTTTAAGTTGTGCAACTGTGGATTGGGTGCGGAGGAGACAAAAATGTGGGCCAGGTGATAGACCGGCTCAATCCAGTTGAATTGGGTCTTATGCTGGTTATAGTAGTTGGCAATATCGGCGTCGGTGACGTTGATTTTGGAGTTGATCTCTTTGTTATAGACTTTCTCGATGGTTAACTGGCGGCGTATCCCTCGCTTCAACTCATCCAGGGTCAGGCCCTGGTCCTTGAGCCAGCGCTGAAATCCTTCTTCGGTATTGGGGGCCTTGAATTCATTGATCTTGCTGTCTACTTCTTCATCGGAGGCCAGCAGCCCAAGCTTTTCCGCCCGCTGCAGCACGATCTCTTCGGCAATCATGGACTTCACGATGTTCAATCGCAAGCTGTCGGCTTGAGCGCCTTCGGGAGGTTGCGCTGCTCCGGCGAGTTGCTGCTTGTAGTATCTATCCAAGTCTGACCGCAATAGCTTCTTGCCATTCACGCTGGCCACTACGTCACTCCCGTGGGAGGAGGAGGAGCAGCCCGACATATGGAAGAAGAACACGGCGGTGACGAGCGCAGCAACCAGCACCAGGAGCGCTAGAAATGAAACACGTTTTTTCAACCCATCCTCCTCGTGCGACGGTCCATGTTGCGTCTCCAATAGCTGTTCTGAATAAACAGACGGAATAGAATCACGGAATCACGTTACCTTGAATATCTGTTATTTTTTAGGGTCGGCGTCGGATGGAGATTTCGGATCATCCTTTTTGCCCGTATCCTGTTTCCCACTGGTTACGCCCACCCCGGCAGCCGGCACTGCCTTGGACCCAATTTCAGACTTGGCCTTGATCTCCGCTGCCGGCAGGGGGACGCCCGCTTTCTCCAAGGCGGCGTTCAGAATGCCGCGCAGATCGTCGGCGGGCACCGCACCATCAAGTTTGGTGCCGTTGACGAACAACGTCGGGGTTGCTTCCACCCCGAGGGTTTCTTCACCGTACTTGAGTGAATCGCGCACTGCGGTTTCATCCTGGGCCTTGACGCAAGCCTCCAGACGCGGCAGATCCAGGTTGTGCTTCTGGCCGTAGTCCTGGGTGGAGTGGTCGAGCGCGGCGAACTGGTCTGGCAACGGCTTTTTGTCCCCGCTGATCAGGCCCTGGTTCGCGTGTACGTAGTCGGAAAAAGCCCAGTAAGCGTCGCTACTCTGGGCGCCCAGGCAATTGGCGTCCACCGCCGCATGGATGGCCCAGGGATGAATTTCGAAAAGCGGGAAATCCTTGTACACAATCAGGATTTTGTCTTTGTATTCCGGCAGAACGTCGTTGAAGAGCGTTTGATACCCCTTGGCACAGTATGGGCACTCGAAATCGTCGTACACGATGACCTTGACCTTCGCATCCGCAGTGCCGCGTAAAGGGCGGCTATTTACAGCGAAAGGGTCTTTGCTCAAATCAATTTTATGAAGCTGGGCCAGGGTCATGCCGTCTTTGGACAGCAGAAAATCATTGGGACTTCTATGTCCATTCCCCACCAGCGTGACTGTGATCTGATCATAGCCGGAGAAGTCGCTGGGCTTGCGTGCGGTGATTTCCAACGTGACCGTGGCTGGAATTCTGAAGCGCGCCCGCAGGTTTTCTTCAATGCGTTGCTGCAGCGCTGGATCGTTAAGCAAAGAAACAGGGGGGGCAGAAGAAGCCGGCGCCGGAGTAGTCGGAGCCGGACTCTGGGCTTCGAGCGAAAGAGCAGCGAAGCACATGGCAATCATTAGATATTTCAAAATTGAATACAAGGGATTCACCTGGTTTGAAGTGTATTTAAATTATCTCACGGAAGGCCGATACCTCGGGTCTTGTAGGCTGGCAATCTATGGGCGCTTCATGGACCCGCAAATTGTTCCTAATCAGCGTAACACAAAGCTATGGGCTACCCGTCGAGCCGTGATATATGTCTCGAAACTTGCCGTCCAGATCAGTTATGAAACAGCCCTAATACACCCTCTCCTGGCGTCTCATGTTCCCGAAACTTCCGATATTGGCAATGGTAAATACAAAGCGGTATTGGTTTTCATTGCGCAGCGGACCGAGCGCCAGGCGGCGGTACTCCATGGTGATGCCGCAGCAATCCCAGTTGTAGGTGGCCTCTACCGACATGCTTTGGAAAAAACTTTGCTGCGCGTCGAACCCTGCCGATGCCGCCGCAGTAAGGCCGGTTTTTCTCGGGTTGCCATATCCACCTGACAGGCGGTACTGGTTGAAACGGAAGGGTGCTATCAAGGATTTGGCGACCAGCAACTGCCCCGGGCTCTGCAGCAGGTCATGTCCGGCGCCCATGAAGAAATTGCCGAAGTAGTAATAAAAAGATGTGTAGCTGGAACTGATGTGGCCTTTCTTCGTGTCATAAGCCAGTTGCCAGTCTATGGTGCTGGATGCATTTGGAAAGATGCGCACCCGGGAAATCACTGGAGAAAGATTGCGAGGATCGGTGAGAAAGGCAATGCCGGTAAAATCAACCGTAGAGCTGAGCACATTGCGTGTGCCGGGCACCAACGCACCGCCAAACGACCGGTTGAAATAGTATTTTTGTCCAACCTCCCAATTGGCGATTTCGCGCGCATTTTCGTTGGAGCAATTCTTCAAGGGCTCGTCTTTCAGAGATTTGCCCTTCTCCTCAGTAACTGCAGTGGGTTTTTCATCGCTGCAATGGGGATGCAGGCGCTTGCCGTAAAGGCGGTTGATCACTCCCACTTCGGCTTCGCTGGTATTGCTCACGATGTCGCGCTCGTCAAAGCGGAGGATCTGCGAAAAATTATCCACTCCCGTGACATAGCGATAGATGACACGGGGCTCGATGGTGTGTTTCAGCCGGTGCCCCAAGACTGGAGTTTCGTAAATACGCCCCAAGGCCGGAGGACGAATTTCGAGCGAGCCTTCAAAGTCGTGACGGTTGATTACATCCTGAGAGGGAACGGCGACTCCGCCGACCACATGTTGTTGCTCGGTGTAATAAGTGTCGCGGATGGCAATTTCGGGGCGGAAGGTCCAGCCTTTCCCCACCAGAGAATATGACAAGCGGGGGTGCACATCAAAGCGTCCCACGATGTCTGCGGTGCGAAACGTGGAACTGGTGGGCAGGAGGCCGCTCGTGGAATTCACCGTCGGATTGTCG
>Ga0222749_10000106_pt1 | contig 50371 bp, 38 predicted proteins | sample IncBWH2Mmetat_FD_197234 | JGI IMG/M metagenome (GOLD analysis project Ga0222749, IMG submission 197234) | Metatranscriptome of lab incubated forest soil microbial communities from Barre Woods Harvard Forest LTER site, Petersham... | ecosystem: Environmental > Terrestrial > Soil > Temperate... | reverse complement strand
GAACATCGAGTAGTAAATAAAGAAGGGGATGGTGTTGATGCCGTGGTTGGCATACGCAGTGCCGGCGGCGATGAACGAACACATCGAGCCCGCCTCGGTAATGCCTTCCTCGAGAATCTGCCCATCCTTGGCTTCCTTGTAATAAAGGAGCGTGTCCATGTCGACCGGTTCGTAAAGTTGACCCACACTCGAGTAGATGCCGACCTGCCGGAAGAGCGCTTCCATGCCGAAGGTGCGCGCCTCATCGGGGATGATAGGGACGATTAACTTGCCGATTTCCGGATCGCGCAGCAGCTTCGCGAGCAACCGCACGAAAACCATGGTGGTCGAGACTTCACGGCCGTCGGTCCCTTTATAGAATTCTTCGAAATGGCTTTCCGGCACGTGGGCCAGCGGGGTCGAGCGTACTTTGCGTTCTGGAACGTAGCCGCCCAGCTGCTTGCGGCGCTCCTTCATGTACTTGATTTCCGCACTGTCCTCCGCCGGCCGGTAAAACGGCGCGTTATGCAATTCGTCGTCGGGAATGGGAATTCCAAAGCGCGAGCGGAACATGCTCAGCTCTTCATCATTGAGCTTTTTCTGCTGGTGCGTGATGTTCTTGCCTTCTCCCGCCTCGCCCAGGCCGTAGCCTTTGATCGTCTTGGCGAGAATCACGGTGGGTGATCCCTTGTGGTCGACGGCGGCCTTATACGCCGCATGCACCTTGATGGGATCGTGACCGCCCAGGCGCATGCGAGCCAATTGCTCGTCCGAGAGATGTTCGACCATCTTGAGCAGGCGCGGATCCGTTCCGAAGAAATTCTGCCTGAAGTAAGCACCGCTCTCGACGAAGAACTTCTGATACTGGCCGTCGCTGATCTCGTTCATGCGCCGCACCAGCAGGCCGTCGCGGTCGGCCTGAATCAGCGAATCCCAATCCGTGCCCCAGATGACCTTGATGACATTCCAACCCGCGCCCCGGAAAATCGCCTCCAGTTCCTGGATGATCTTGCCGTTGCCGCGCACCGGACCGTCGAGCCGCTGAAGGTTACAGTTCACGACGAAGATCAGGTTATCGAGCCGTTCACGAGAGGCCAGCGTGATCGAGCCAAGTGACTCGGGCTCATCCATCTCGCCGTCGCCGAGGAAGGCCCATACCTTGCCGCCGGTTGTCTTCTTCAGCCCGCGGTTCTCGAGATACTTGATGAAGCGCGCGTGATAGATCGCCTGGATCGGACCGAGCCCCATCGAGACGGTGGGGAACTCCCAAAAATCCTGCATCAGCCAGGGATGGGGATAAGAAGAGAGACCTCCGCCCGGCTTCAGTTCGCGGCGAAAGTTCTCGAGCTTCTGCTTGGGAATGCGGCCTTCGAGAAACGCGCGGGCATAAATGCCGGGCGCCGCGTGTCCCTGGAAATACACGATGTCGCGATCACCGTCTTCGGTGCGTGCGCGCAGAAAATGGTTGAAGGCGACTTCGTAAAGCGTGGCCGCCGAGGCAAAAGTCGAAATGTGGCCGCCAATGCCTTCCTGGATTTTGTTGGCCCGAATGACCATAGCCAGCGCGTTCCAGCGCACCAGGCTCTTTATGCGGCGCTCCATTTCCTGGCTGCCGGGGAAGGGCGCCTGGGTTTTGGATGGTATCGTGTTCTGGTAAGGCGTGGTCGCGGTGAAAGGCAGGTTCAGGCCCGCGGCACGGCGCGCGTGTAAAGCTAATTGCTGAAGGAGCCTGCCCGCCCGGTCCGGCCCGCCTTTCGATAATACGTAGTCGAGAGAGTCCAGCCACTCTCGTGTTTCCAGGACCTCAAGTCCGTCGGTCTGCATCTGAGACAAGTCTGCTTTCCCCCACAATGAATGCCGAACCTTTCATGATATTCAATTCTTCGGATTTTTGCTGGCCGCCAAACCGGTTTGGCAGATTCGCGCGCGGATGACCGTGTTCTGATGCCAAGTGACACCGCTTCTTGAGCGCCACTCCATTCGCATAGCAGCCGTGCGCTTACGATTTCCACCACGCGCAGTAAAGTCCGCCAGGCGCGTGCCGATAGTTGTCTGGGAGCCAGCCAGGATCGAAAAGCGCACGTGAGCGGGCGCGCGATGAGTTTGGCCTGTCTCGCTCGCACAGGCCGGAAGATTTTGCCGAGCGGCGCCCTGCCAACTCGGCAAGATCTTCCTGAAGCATGTCAGTCTTAGATTTTTCTAATCCTCTCGCCCGCAAAATCGATAGTGAACGCAACATTTTCCTGAATCTTTCCGCGCGCGCGAGTGGTGGGTGATTTGCAGGGGTACACGGCGGAGTCAACCAACCATGGCCAGCGGCTACTACGCGGCGTGCGCTGGACTGAAGGCGAGAACCCAGGCGCTCGAGATGGTGGCAAACAACCTTGCGAACCTCAACACCACCGGCTATTCCTCATCCCAAGTAGATCGCCGAAAGGTAGGCAAACTCGCCGTCGCCATTCAGGTCGCCTTCCAGGAACTCGGCGTGTTCCCCGCTTCCAGCACCGCGATTTCAGTCGATGCGAAGGAACCTGTTCCCTTCAACACCGTGCAGGCGATTGAGAACGCGGAACGCACAGCCGCACTCGGACGGATCGTACCCAGTCCAAAAGGCGTCTTGGGAGCGTCGGAGGCCGGCGACCTTGGCAGTCTTCGCCAGGAACTAGAGGATGCGCTCGCGCCGGAAATCAAGAGAAATGAAGTTGCCGTCACCATTGGCCCCGACGGACTAATCGTCAGCTTGCGCGAGGTCGGATTTTTCGAGAGCGGCTCGGCCAAGATGCGCGCCACCTCACTCGGTACCTTCAGCCGGATTGCCTGGCTGCTCGCCGAACGCAATTACCGCGTGCGCATCGAAGGGCATACCGATAACAAACCGATCCACAATGCGCAGTTCAGCGACAATTGGGAGCTCTCGACTGCCCGCGCCACCGAACTGGTGCGATTGCTGATTACAAAGTTCGGATTCGCCCCCGAGCGGCTCTCGGCAGCCGGATACGCCGAATATCATCCGGTCGCCAACAACAACAGCAATGAGAGTCGCGCGCAAAATCGCAGAGTGGATCTTGTGATTGTAGGCAGGGTATCGGCAAAGAAGCTTGTTGCCGAACAGCCCGCGAATGCACCTGGCTCTGAAGCAACCAGCGCTGCACCGGGATCCGCGATCACCAACGGGGGGTCCGGAACCGACAAATCCAAGCCGTCCCCGGCGATCCCGGTCCGAGAGCCGAACGTCCAATGAATGGAGGGGGTCGCCGCGGACGGGCGAGACGCCCGTCCCTCCATTCCATTCCATTGCGTTGCGTCTTCTATTTAGAAGTGAGCATCGTCTGATACGCGTCCAGCACAATTTTTCTCGTTCCCACCGGAACCGCGAAATGGAATGGTGTTTCGGGTCCATCGGCGAGAACTGTTCCGAGCAAGAGGGGCTTACCTGCAGTTACCGCATAAACCGGGACTGCCGACACCAGGTCCTGCGGTGCGTCCTTCTGTGCAATTACGCCCACTACTTCCGTGCCATTCGCCTTTTTCACGAATCGCACATTCTGCGTCCGGAAATGCGGAAGAGCGGCTCCCTCCACCCACCCCTGCACAAACCAATCGAGCGATTTGTGGCCTTCGTACCACAGCGATCGCGGCAAATCTTCTTCGAAGACCGCGAATAGTTCGCGGGTCGTGATCGCCTTCCCCGCGTAGCGCTCGCGCACCTTCCGCAAGGCGCGCACAAAGGGCTCTTCGCTCTCCGAGCGGACGATTTCCGCATGACCGGCTTGCTTCGCCTCAGCATCGAGCAACATATGACGCAACATGTGGAACAGCCACGTTCCGCGTCCATAGCTGACGGCCTCGTAGCCGTTCGGGAAATGCGACGAGTTCAGCCTGAGTCCCAGGCTCACCGGTCCGGCATCGCGAAGGGTTTCGCCATTCTTGTTGGGCTCAAGCAGTTCCTCGCGATAGCGTTCGAGAATCAGTCGGACTTCTCCAGGCTTTTCCGTTTCCATCATCATCAGCGCGGAATAATTCGCGAGAGCCTCAGAGATCCATTGATCACGGTACGTGCGCCATCCCACGAGGTCACCCCACCACTGATGGGCGATTTCGTGCGGCAGGGTAAGGCGGTTCATCGCGCCATCCAGCGGATTCTTGCTCAATTCCGTGGCTTCTTCCGGCGTGAGGAAAGCGAAGCTTGACAGAAAGACCAGACCTGGCCAGCCTTGGCTGACACGACCAGGCATCTGGGTCAGCTCGAGTGAACTGTAAGGATAAGGGCCAAACAGACGCGAGAAGAACTCGACCGACCGCGCGCCATTGTCGGCAACTTCCTGAGCATTCCGAGCGGGCGAGGGGATAATAGGCTGCTGAAGGGCAGGCCGGGGCGTACTAGCGGGGCGGCCAATATCCGGAGGACTAATGAGCACCTCCGTGCTGTGAGGAAAGCTTTTTTCCATCTTGCGTGAGGCGTAGGCATCGACCTTTACTTCTCCCGTGCGAGCCGTTGCGCGCTCGTAGCGACCGAGATTGAATCCCGCCAAAGTACTCGGACGCTCTGTAACCCAGTGCGTGTCTTGCTCTGTCCGCCCTGAGTTCGCGCTGTCGCTGGTGGCGTCCTCGCCTGTGACTCTCTTTCCCGTCGCGACCAACGTCCAGCCAGGCGGATAATGAAATTCCAGATCGAAATTCGACATGAGCAGGCCGCGACTGGGGTACCAGGTTCCACGCGCGCCCACGTACAAGAGCCCGCCTCCGGCTTCGGAGAGAACCTCCCCGCCATACAAAAACCGCAGCTCCAGCTTCTCGCCCTGCTGCAGAGGCTCGGGAAAGACGACGGCCACCAGGTCATTCCCTCTTCTAGCGAGTTGGGTGCCATCCATCGCCGGATTGTTGATGAACTCCACGGGATGGCCGCCAACGTCCACTTCTTTGACCTGCAGGAAGCGCGAAAGCTCAAAGTAGAGGGTTCGCTCACCGCCTTGTCGGACTTCCATCTGAAGGAATGCTTCGGCCGTGATGGTGGTCGGAGGTTTGACTTCCACTCCAATCTTGTAGCGTGAGGTGGCAACGTCCTCGCCCTCTGTCTTCTGGGTAGCTCCAGTTTGCGACTGGATCGGTGTAAAAGATGTCCACAAGTCGTAAAAGGTCGCCCCATCGACGTTCTTGGTCTGCCCAGCCCATATTTCTTCGACGCCCTGCGTATCGAAGTACACATCAAACGTCCCTAGCTTTTGCCCTTGTAATCGCAAATGCAACATGCGATCGGAGGAAGTGGCAATTTGTATCTGCTTTCTCGCCGCATCGCTAAGTCCGCCCGCGACCGGTAGAGCGCGGCTACACGTCGCGAGCAACCGTAGGGCATCCAGCTGTGCCAAGCTGCGCGCGGTCTCATTCCAACGCGAGCTGAACTCCTTTGCAGTGTCCGCGGCTCGCAGATAGGGCTGCAACTCGGCGAAGGTTTCGTCGTTGAAACGAAGATATCCGGTGGAGAAGCGTTCCTCCAGAATCGCCATGCCGGTGAAGAGCGCCATCGACGCGCGCTCCACCTGATTCGGCGGAGTCAGCAGCAGTTCTCCATCGCCCTCAAAAAACGCGCCAGTCACTCGTCCCGCGATGTCGGACGTAAAAGAGATTTCCCCATCTTCCAGGGAGACGTGCAGATCTGGGCGGTCGAGTGAAGCTCCGCGAATGTGAAAGGTTCGCGCCGGATCTAAGCCGACACTTTGTAAGTTCAGATAGAGGGCCTGCGCAGGCGTCCCGGGCGAGCCCGAATTAAGCTTCTGCGGAGGAGTTCCAGCAACGGAGTCAGGCGAGGACTGGCCGGATGCGCATCGGCTCGCGACCATGAGTATCACCGCGGCGAGTGTCCATTTTGCTGCTTTCCGGGTTACTTGGGTCACCTACTGAGGCTCCGTCTCCGTTGTTAGAATGCGCCAGAGTGCGGACGCGTGTCATCTTCTTCGTTGCGGGCCTGCTCTCCTTCGGAGCTTTCGCGAGGCTGCGCTCATCCGCCGACGTCATTCACCTGAAAAACGGACGGACGATCTGGGCCGATCACGTTCGCGAAGATGGCAAACACGTCGAGTACGACGTGGGCGATGACTCGTACAAGATATCGAAATCGTCGGTGCAAAGTATTGAGGCAGGTGGCCTGCCCCCCGCCTATGCCTTGTCCGCAAACGGGCAGGGTCCCGCGAAAGATTTACCGGTATTCGTTCCCGAGGACAGCCTTGCCGGACACAACGATCTGGACACGAAAGTTGTTCACGATGGCAATGTGGATGTCGATGCTCTGACGTCGCTGGAGAAAGAAGGGAAGCCGGAGTTGTCGGCCACCGCGTACTTTCTCGCCGGCAAACACGAATTTGAGCACGGCAATCTTCCCCAGGCGAAACGCTACTTTGAAACGGCGCTCCGCTTTCAGCCCGAGAACTCCACCATTCTGAATTACTACGCGATGGCGCTGGTGCGGTCGGGGAATGCGGCAGCGGCTATGTCCTATGCGGAGCGGTCGGCGCGCGCCAATCCCAATTCGGCCGACGCCTACACCGTGCTGGGCTACGTGCAGTTCGCCGCCGATCGGACCAAGGATGCCATCCGCTCCTGGAAACGCTCCCTTGAACTGCGTCCTGATCCGGTCGTCGAGCAATATCTGGCAAAAGCGAACCGCGAGTCTACGACCGAAGCGGATTTCGCGCAGCGGGAGAGCAGCCATTTCACTTTGCGCTACGAAGGCAGGCAGACTTCTGAGCAACTGCGCCGCGAGTTAATTGCCACGCTCGATACCGAATACGATGAACTCGTTCGCCAGCTCGGAGTCGCGCCCCGCGCCAGCATTCCAGTCATTCTTTATACCGAGCAGGCATTTTTTGACGTGACGCACGCACCCTCCTGGTCGGGCGCCGTGAACGACGGCAAGCTGCGCATTCCGATCAGCGGGATCACGTCCATGACCCCCGAACTGGCTCGCGTGCTGAAACACGAGCTGGCGCATTCTTTCATCAGCCAGGCTACCGGCGGACGCTGTCCCACCTGGTTGAATGAAGGCGTCGCGCAGGCGGTCGAGGGAAAGTCGCTGTCGGCGGAAGGACGTCGTCTGGGTCAAATGTTCCGAGCCCAGCAAGCCATACCCTACAACGTCCTCGAAGGCAGTTTTATGCGCTTCTCGACCATGGAAGCCCTGGTAGCCTACGCGGAATCGCTCGCTGCTGTTCAGTACATGGTCGAGACCTACGGCATGAGCGATGTCGAGCGCATTCTCGAGAGGATCGGGCAGGGCAGTTCGGCGGAAGCCGCCCTGCGTGCCACCATTCATTCCGACTACGGCCAGATGGAATCGGACGTGGGCAAATTCCTTGCGAGCAAGTACGGGGAGTAGAGGGCCCCAGCTCTCCCCCTACGCGGCGGCTAACTTCCCGAAACGGCTTGCCGAACAACCTCCACGTTGCTGACAATTCGCGAGTGATTTCTGCGTTTTCGGAATACGTGTGCGACAACGCGGTCTGGGGTGCCAATCTGCCGAGCTCCCCGGTCATGAAGCGAATACAGAGTCGGGCAGGATCAGCACGTCCACGTAGGGGCGGACGCCCTCGTCCGCCCGGCGGAGCGAAGCTCCGCACCCGTCACCGGCAATCGTCCCTTAAGTCGAGCTGCGCTCGACCGGACGGGCGGGGGCGCCCGTCCCCACGTGGTCTTTGCTTGCGGCAGCCACGATCCTGCGAGGCCTATCTGGCAAACCGGGCCTTCCGTCGCGGAGTTTTGGCCTAGCGAGCATCGCCCCCCACTTTCGTCCCTAGGCAACCACATTGCTCTGTGCTAACTTCAGCCTGCTCGGGCCGTGATTTCACTCCTTACATTTCGCAAAAAGAAACCAGCTCTCGCGATCGAGCCGGTTCCATCGGCATTTCCAGTATTGCGCGAAGCGGAGATCGCCGCGGCTTTCGCAGGCCAGCGCACCGCCGGCGATTTCTACGACTCGTTCCGGGTCAGCCCCTCGCGCGTGCTCTTTGGGTTGCTCGATGTCGCGGGCCGCCGTACGCAAAACCAGGGAATTCTCGCCAAAGCGCAGAAGGTGTTTCGTGAAGTCGGCTCCCAGCTGCTCGCCCCCGAAGAAGCCAACGAGACCGACGCCATGACCGAGCTTTGCCTGCGGATGAACCGCGCCATCATGGAAGCTGCTGGAGGCGTGCATTCCAGTCCGGCCTTCGCCGGCTGCTACAACGAGGACTTGGGGATTGTCTGCTATTTCAACTCGGGACACACCCCGGCGCTTGTCCACGACGGGGGGGGCGTCTCCGAGCTGGGCGCGACCGGTCTTCCGCTGGGATTGTTCGCGCTGGCTCCGGTCGAAGCCCGCCTCATCGTCATGGAACCGGGTGCCGTGCTTGCGCTAGTTTCGCGGGGCGTAGTCGAAGCTGAGTACAAGCGCGAGGAATTCGGGCTGGCTCGGGTGGAAGCGACTCTAAAAAACTCGCAACGCACACCGGCCCGCGAAATCTGCCGCTCCATCCTTGACGATGTGCAGCGCTTCGCGTGCGCTCAGCCGCTGCAGGACGACATCACGGCCCTGGCGCTGGTAAGGGCTGGCACATCATAAGCTACAGAAAATTAAGGCACTTCTGAGGCGGAAATCAGCCTTCTCAGCTGGCCCATGGTCGGCCTTCGGGGTTACAATCTGTGCTAAGCATGCAATCCTGTGAAGTTGGAACGGGTCCGGCTCGGATCTCCCTGGTGACTCCTTGATGAAGAAGACGCATTTCGTGTTTTTGCTCGCTTCGCTGTTCATCCTTCCCGCGCTCTTGAGCGCAGACACGGTGGTTGAGGAAATTATCGTTCGCGTTAATAACTCCATCATCACCAGCTCCGACTATGCACGCAGCAAGGAGCAGCTCAAGGACGAGATCAAGCAGCAAGATGCCGCCAACGCGGACAAGGCTTATGCCGAGCGGGAGCGCGATGTCCTGCGTGATCTCATCGACCAGCAACTCCTGCTTGAAAAGGGCAAAGATCTCGGCATCTCTGCCGACACCGAGTTGGTCAAGAAGCTCGATGAAATGCGCAAGCAGATGAACCTGGACTCGATGGAGGAACTGGAAAAGGCTGCGCAGTCGCAAGGCATCTCCTACGAAGACTTCAAGCAGAACCTCCGCAACCAGATCATCACGCAACAGGTAATCGCCCGAGAAGTCGGGTCACACCTGAACATCACGAAGGAAGATGAGCAGAAGTTTTACGAAGAGCACAAAAGCGAGATGGAGCAGCCGGAACAGATCCGTCTGAGCGAGATTCTGGTTTCCACGCAGAAAGCCGCACCCTCGAAGGTGCCCGAACCCAAAGCTTCTCCGGACTCGCCCCCTGCAGCCGCCGACGCCAAGCCTGCCGACACACCTCCTCCAGCGCCTGCAGTTCCAGACGCTGAACAATTGGCCGCGGCAGAAGCCAAGGCCAACGGGATACTTGACCAGATTCACAAAGGCGCAGCCTTCGATGAAGTCGCGAAGAAAAACTCCGATGGACCCAGCGCTGCCCAGGGTGGCGATCTCGGCCTGTTCAAACGCGGCACGCTGTCGAAGGAACTCGAAGACCGGACCTTCGCAATGAAGGCCGGCGAGGTCACCGACGTCATTCGCACCAAGCAAGGATTCGTAATCCTGAAGGTGACCGAGCATCAGATGGCGGGCATACCCACATTGAAGCAAATGGAGCCCCGGATCCAGGACGCGCTGTACTACCAGAAGCTCCAGCCTGCGCTGCGCGTCTACCTGAAGAAATTGCGTGAAGAAGCGTTCATTGACGTCCACGCCGGCTACGTCGACTCCGGAGCCAGTCCGAACCAGACCAAGCCGGTCGAAACCGCCAGCAAGGACTCGAGCGCGAAAAATCTCAAGAAGAAGAAAAAGCTTGGTATCTTTCGATAGCGTTCCGTTCGCGCGAGCGCACTTCTCAGAAGGACGAGTGCGCTCCGGGGGCATCGACCAAAACGCATGAAAGAATTCTTCATCACCGACTGCGTCCAGCAGGAAAACAAAGTCATCACTTCCACGTTTGTGGTCGTGTCGAAACAGGTCAAGCCCAAGAAGAGCGGCGAACCCTACCTCGCCTTGACCCTCGGCGATCGCAGCGGCCAGCTTGAAGCCAAGATGTGGGACAACGTCGAGGAAGTGCTGGATGCTTTTGAACAGGACGACTTCCTCAAGGTCAAGGGTCTGCTGAACAAATACAAGAACCGTTTTCAGCTGACCATCCACAAGCTGCGAAAACTCGGCGATAGTGAGATTGACTACTGCGACTATCTCCCGAAGACCACGAAGAACATTGACGAGCTCTGGCAAACGCTCACCGAATATGTTGCCAGCTTTCAGAATCCGCACCTGAAGGCGCTCATTGAGGCCTTCATGACTGACCCGGATATCGCCCCGGCATATCGCAACGCTCCCGCCGCAAAGACGCTGCATCATGCCTACATCGGCGGCCTGCTCGATCATGTCGTTTCCCTGATGCGCTCCTGCGATCTAATCTGCCGGAATTATCCCCAGGTCAACCGTGACCTGGTGCTGGCAGGCGCGTTCCTGCACGACATCGGCAAGATCTACGAACTCACTTACAACCGCTCCTTCTCTTACACCACCCGCGGGCAGTTGCTCGGGCACATGATCATCGAGCTTGAAATGCTGCAGGCTAAGCTCATGTTCCTGCCGGACTTTCCGCCCGAACTCAAAACCCTGCTCGAGCACCTCATCATCAGCCACCATGGCGAGTACGAGTTCGGCTCACCCAAGTTGCCCATGTTTCCTGAAGCGCTCCTGCTTCATTACATGGACGATCTCGATTCGAAAATGGAAAGCATGCGGGCCCTGTTCGAGCGGGAGGGTGACCAAGACAATCCCTGGACAGGCTATAGCCCCTCTCTGGGACGTCCTCTTCTGAATACGGCGAAGTTCCTGGCCCCGAAAGCTGTTCCGGTCCCCGAACCGGCAGCCTCCGTGAACGCTGAAACTTTGCCGCTGGCCGGATTGAATTTGTCGGATAGCGATGATTCCACGCCAGTGGTGGTTCAGCCCCCGGTCAAAGCGTAACCGGAAGATCAACAGTCCAATGTACTAGTCGTACTTTGCACGACACCGTGCTTTCGATACATTTCTGATTGGAGGTTCTCATGCGATTCCGCCTCGCACTACTCACCCTGACCTGCTATGTCGCATTTGCGACGATCGGTTGTACCAGCAAACCGCCAGCGAACGATGCCAGTAATCCTGCGACCAGCAACGACGCCAATAACTCCACTGCCAGCGACAATGCCAGCGACAAGTCCGGCGGCGCAATGAGTTCCGGGAAGACCAGAGGAACGAGAGCCTCCGAAGCGGCTCCTCGGCTGGTCGTTCCCACCGGCACGGTGATCACTGTTCGTCTGGGCGAGACGTTGAGCTCCAAGGAAAGCCAGCCAGGACAGAGCTTCTCCGCTTCCCTGACGAATCCTGTCGAAGTCGAGGGCAGGACTGTGATTCCTTCCGGCGCGACCGCGACCGGCACGGTGGTGGCGGCTCATGCGGCCGGCAAATTCAAAGGGGCTTCGCTGTTGCAGATCAAGCTTGACTCGATCACCGTCGGCGGCCGGCAGCACAGCATCGAAACCTCCTCCGTGGAGCGCTCTCAGAAAGGCAAGGGCAAGCGCACGGCCGCGATGATCGGCGGTGGTGCGGGTGCGGGCGCCCTGATCGGCGCACTGGCAGGCGGCGGCAAGGGAGCGGCGATCGGAGCCCTGGTCGGCGGCGGCGCAGGAACTGCCGGCTCGGCTTATACCGGAAACCGCGACGTCACGCTCCCGGCGGAGTCCGCCGTGAGCTTCAAGCTGGAATCGCCTCTTGAAGTAGCCCAATAAGCTTCTTAATGTCAGTTGGAGAGTCGTTCCACGGCCCTCGGAGACCTTTGTAGCGCCGGCATCTTGCCGGCAGCGGCGACGGCGACCGCCGCACTCGATGGGCCGCCGAGACGGCGGCGTTACAGTGGTTCTTCGAGGTTTTCTTTTCTTGTGCGCGGGCAGTACAGTAAAGGGTCGCAGTAAAGACGCTCCATGCTGAATCCCTCCGACTTCAACCTGCTGACCTTCGATTGTTACGGCACTCTCATCGATTGGGAGACTGGGATCTTCTCCGCCCTGAAGCCGTTGCTCGCTGCCCATGGCAGGCCTCTGCCCGATGCGGAACTTCTGGAGCTTTACGGCGAGTTTGAACTAGAGGCCGAGTCCGGCGCTTACCGGACGTACCGGGAAGTCTTGCAATCCGTTGTTCAGGCCTTTGGAAAGCGGCTGTCTTTCACGCCCAGCATGGAAGAAATGAACGCGCTGACTGATTCCTTCTCGAATTGGCGTCCGTGGCCCGACACAGTGGCGGCCCTAAAAAAGCTTGCCAAGCGCTATCGCCTTGCCATCATCTCGAATACCGATAACGACCTGTTCGAGCAAACTCGTCGATACCTGCCGGTGGAATTCGACGCTGTCACCACCGCCCAGGAGGCGCACTGTTATAAACCTGCGCTCGAAATCTTCCGGTTGGCTCTTGGGAAGGCTAAGGTCGCCCAGAACCGCATCCTGCACGTCGGACAAAGCGTTTACCACGACGTACTCCCGGCACAATCTTTGGGACTCGCCACGGTTTGGGTGAACCGGCCGTCCACGCGAGCGGGAATCGGCGCCGTCAAACAGGCGAACGGACAACCAGACCTGCAGGTATCGGACCTTGAAACACTGGCGAACTTTGCGGGCTGCTGACCGAAGAATCGGCCGCTAGAATCCCACAGGCACCTTGAGGAGCTTCTTCCGGATCGCGCAATGCACGAGTTCGGCTTTGTTGTGAATGTCGAGCTTGCGCATGAGATTAAACTTGTGCGCCTCGATAGTCTTGAGGCTGAGCCCCAACATGCCGGCGATCTTCCGAACCGTGTGCCCTTCGGCGAGAAGCTTCATGATTTCCGTTTCTCGCGGCGTCAGAGCGTTTCGCGAAGGACGCGGCCTTTCCTGCTGAATGCCGAGCTTTCCATTCTCCAGAAGGCCACCCAGTACTTCTGGACTGACGAACTTCCCGCCGTGGTGAACATCGCGCAAAACGCTGGTCAGCTTCGAGGCGGGTGTGTCCTTCAATAAGTAGCCGGCAGCGCCTGCCTGCAGCCCCTGCATCACATAGTCCTGATCCTCATGCATGGTAAGAAAAATCACGCGGGTGCGCGGAAAATCACTCTGTATGACGCGCGCGGCCTCGAACGACGAAAATCCAGGCATACCGATATCCATCAGCACGATATCGGGGCGCAACTCCATTACGCCTTTCAACGCTTCGGCGGCATCTCCCGCCTCTCCGACAATTTCCAGGTCGTGCTCATCCTGCAATAACCGCCGGATTCCTTGTCGCACCAGCACGTGATCGTCTGCAATCAAACAGCGAATCTTGCTTTCATTTTTTACAGCCGGGGTCGATTCATCGAAGTACACCATTCCTCCTGGGCCAGAGAACGTCGGGGCGCACACATCGTGGCGGGAGCCCGGAATTGGGCTGGAGACGAGGTGACCAAGTGATTCTACCGATTTGAGAGTTCACTGTCACGGCAGAAAACCCATCAGTTTTTCCGGTTCGCCGGTTCGGCCCTTCGGCAGTTCATCGGTTAGAATCAACTGCTTATGCTGCGCTACTTCACTTCCGGGGAATCCCACGGCGAAGCCTTGGTTGCATTCCTCTCCGGCCTGCCTGCAGGCTTGGCCGTAGACCAGGATTTTCTGGACCGCGATCTCTGGCGCAGACAGCAAGGTTACGGACGCGGCGGCCGCATGAAGATCGAGACCGATAAGGCCCATATCCTCTCCGGTGTTCACCACGGCATCACGATTGGGTCGCCCATTGCCGTGCTGCTGGAGAATAAGGATTGGAAGAACTGGCAGGAATCCCTTCCGGTCGCGGAAGGCGATCCCACGAAACATAAGGCTGTGAAGTCACCGCGTCCGGGCCATGCCGATCTTGCGGGGGCGTTGAAATACAACTTTTCTGAAGCGCGTTACGTGTTAGAGCGCGCTTCCGCCCGAGAATCTGCGGCCCGCGTTGCCGTGGGCGCCCTCGCCAAGCTCTTGCTTCGCGAATTCGGAATCGAAGTGCTCAGCCACGTCATCTCGGTGGGCAGCGCGTCGCTGGAAAATGAAGTTTCCTGGGAGCAGATCAAGGCGGTCGCCAACCAGAACGAAATTCTACTGAGTTGCGCCGATCCTGATACCGAGCAACGCATGAAAGAGGAAGTCGACAAGGTTCTGAGGACCGGTGATTCGGTCGGAGGAGTCTTCGAAGTCGTTGCTCACAACGTTCCGCCCGGCCTTGGCACGTACGCGCAATGGGATGAGCGCCTCGACGCGATGCTCGCGGCCGCGGTCATGTCCTTGCAAGCGGTAAAGGCGGTGGAGATCGGCTCCGGAATCAGCGCTGCCGCGTCGCCAGGCTCGCAGGTTCACGACGAGATCGGATACGAGGCCAAGTCGAGATACACAAAATTCAGCCGCGCTCACAACAATGCCGGGGGAATCGAAGGCGGCGTCTCCAACGGCGAAGAAATCCGCGTGCGCGGCTACCTGAAGCCAATTTCCACTTTGCGCCGCCCCTTGCAGTCCGTAGACTTTGCAACTCGTGAGCCCGTGAAAGCCCCCTATGAGCGCTCCGATGTGTGCGTGGTGCCGGCGGCGGGAGTCGCCGCCGAAGCCATGGTTGCATTGACCCTGGCCCGCGCGGCCCTCGAAAAGTTTGGTGGAGATTCGGTTCTAGAAACCAAGCGCAACTTTGCGGGCTACCTCGAACAACTGAAAAACTATTGAAGAACAGACCCCAGATAGAGATCTGAGACCTGACACCTGAAATGATTTATCCGATCGTGAAATATGGAAATCCGGTGCTTGAGAAGCAGGCCGCACCGGTCACAGTCTTCGATGAGGAACTGCAAAAGCTGGTCGACGACATGTTTGAGTCGATGTATGCCGCGCACGGAGTTGGCCTGGCCGCGCCGCAGATCGGCATCTCGAAGCGCCTTGCGGTCATCGATACGACTTTCAAAGAAGACCCGAACGCCAAGCTTGTGCTTGCGAACCCCGAGATCATTCACACCGAGGGCCGCCACACACAAAACGAAGGCTGCCTGAGCATCCCGGAGTTCCGCGAGTCGGTCACGCGCCCGCGCAAAGTCACAGTTCGCGCCCAGGACGTGAAAGGGAACTTCTTCGAGAAGACCGGCGAAGAACTTCTGGCCCGGGCCTTCCTGCACGAAACCGATCATCTGAATGGCAAACTCTACATCAGCCACATCAGCGCCCTGAAGCGCGATCTGATGAAACGCAAGATCCGCAAGCTGATGAAAGCCGGGGAGTGGTGAGATTTTCCGGCGCAACTTTGCGATGATCGCAGTTCGAGCTTGGCGCCACTTCACCACAAGCCAACGACCATCAGCCACTCGCTAACAGCCATGAGCCTCGTTTTCGCCGGAACCCCGCGCTTTGCTGTCCCGACCCTCGAGAAACTGGTGGAGTCTGGATTTCATGTACGGTTGGTGGTCACGCAGCCGGACCGGCCACGCGGACGCGGCATGGAATTGGTGCCGTCTCCGGTGAAAGAGAGTGCCCACAAACTCGGCATCCCCGTCGCACAGCCCGAGAAGATCAAAACCAACGCCGAGTTTCAGGCTGAACTCACCGCCCTCAAGCCTGAGGCCATCATCGTGGTCGGCTACGGCCGCATCATTCCGCTGTGGATGATCGATCTGCCCAAACTCGGCAACCTGAATGTGCACGCATCGCTTCTGCCGAAATATCGCGGGGCGGCACCGATTCAATGGGCCATTGCGAGTGGCGAAACGGTCACGGGCGTGACCACCATGAGCATCGACGCCGGCCTCGACACCGGTCCCATCCTCCTCCAGCGGGAACATCCCATCGGCCCGCATGACACGTCCGAAACGATCGTCCCCGTGCTGGCCATCATGGGAGCGGAACTCATGATCGAAACTCTGCGCGGATTGCAGGCTGGAACCGTGCATCCGATTCCACAAAACGAAGATCGTGCGACGCTTGCTCCGATTCTTAATAAGGAGGACGGTCGGATCGATTTCCGGCGGTCGGCGACTGAGATCTGGAACCGGCTACGCGGCTTTCAACCCTGGCCGGGCGCGTTTACGAGCTTTCGCGGCAAGAACCTTCACGTGTGGTCCGCGCGCCCGGTCGAGGCCGAAATCCCGCCGGGAACGATCCAAATGGAAGGACATCTCCCTCTAGTTGGTTGCGGCGAGCATTCCGCACTCGAACTGATCGAAGTGCAGGTCGAGGGCAAGAAAAGAATGTCGGCATCGGATTTCGTGAATGGGTATCGGCCGTACGATGGGGAGGTTTTAGGGGAAGGAGTCGTTGGTCGTTAGTCGTTGGCTATTAGTCAGCGGTCGTCATCGAATGATCCATCGATTCCCAATCCATCGCCACACGCATGCGAGCTAATCAGTTGCTGACGACCGACGAGTTACTATGCCCATCTCTCCAGCACGCGCGGCGGCGTTCGATATCCTGCTCCGGGTCGAGCAGGAGGACTCCTACGCTTCTGAGCTGCTGCATTCCGGGCGTTGCGCGGAACTTACGGTACAAGATCAAGGCCTGACCACGGAACTCGTGATGGGGGTGCTGCGCTGGCGTTCGTTGCTTGACGCGACGATCGCTAAAGTAGCCTCGCAGCCTCTCGCACGGTTGGATCGGGAGGTGCTCACCGCGTTGCGTCTGGGCGCCTACCAGTTGGGGTGGCTTGATCGCGTTCCCGCGCGAGCCGCAATTCACGAGAGCGTCGAACTCGTGAAGCGCGCGCGCAAGCGCTCAGCAGCGCCGTTTGCCAACGCCGTGCTCCGGAAACTCACAGACACTTCCGTTTCATCCGAAGCGCGCCAGGAACTTCTCGCATCCGCCACCAATCCTGAAGCGCTGGCAACATCGTCGGCGCACCCGTCCTGGCTCGTGCAACGATGGGCCTCGCAATACGGCCTCGAGATGGTCCGGCACATCTGTATTTACAACCAATCCGTTCCTATAACGTCGATTCGATTGCGGGCACCGTCGGCAGAAGAGGAACTCCGCCGGGAAGGCATCAAAATCTCGGCTGGGAGTTTTCTCCGCGATGCGCGCCGCATCGTCGCCGGGGACGTGACGAAGACCAAGGCATTTACGGAAGGCCGCGTTGTCATTCAGGACGAGGCCTCGCAGCTGGTCGCCGCGTTGGTGGGGCGAGGAAAGCGCGTGCTGGACTGTTGCGCAGCACCCGGCGGCAAGACCTGGGCCATCGCCGATCGCAATCCCGACGCGGACATTGTGGCGGTCGAATTACATCGTCATCGCGCTGAAGTCCTGCGCAAACGTGTCCTCGCGAAGAATATCCGCGTGACGAATGCAGACATCCGGGATTTGCCGATTGCCGAGCCCTTCGACCGCGTACTCGTCGATGCGCCGTGCTCCGGCACGGGCACGATTGCGCGCAATCCTGAAATCAAGTGGCGCTTGAAGGCGGAGGATCTTGGAGATCTGCACGGGCGGCAGCTGGCGATTCTTCAGTCTGCCATGAAGCATGTGGCCCCGTCTGGAAGGTTGATTTATTCCACCTGCTCACTCGAGCGCGAGGAAGGCGAAGGCGTAGTCGAACAGGCGATGCAGGATAATCAGTCGTTTCAGGTATTGGATCTTCGGTCCAAGTTGGAAGGGTTGCGGGCCGACGGAGAATTCGTCGCACAGGATCTCAAGTCCTCCTACAGGCCGTATCTGCGGACCATTCCCGGCGTTCACTTATGCGATGGCTTTTTCGTAGCGATGTTGCAGCGGATCGAGTGAGTGTCAAGAAGATCAGAAGCTTTTAACCGCAAAGCTCGCGAAGGACGGCCGCCAAGAACGCAAAGAAAATCCCAGCTTCGAAGAAATCCGGGCAAAGTCTTTCTTTGCGAACTTCGCGCTCCCTTTGCGATCTTCGCGGTTACAGGTTTGTTCTGCATTACGGTAGAAGAGCGCATTTCCGACTCCACTTGAAATCGGCTCTAGCGCACTTCGAAATTCACCGTTGCCCCGGCACTCACTCTCTGACCCGGTGCTGGTGTCTGCGACACGATAATGCTGGCGGGCGAAGGTTGCCGTGGCGCCAGCGTTTGCGCCGAGATGTTGATTGCGCCTTGAGTCGTTTCAGGCGCGGACGGCGCCGCGGTCACGGTGCCTACGTGAAATCCCGCATCGAGCAAGACGAGATTCACGCTTCCCAGAGGCTGCCCCAGGAAATTTGGCATGACAAAGGATTGGGGTGGAGGCGGAGCCGTAATGAGCAGATCGATCCGTGGAACAGAAACGCCGCTCGCATTTGGCGGGGGACTCTGCGCGAGCACCTGATCGGCGGGCACTCCCGGCATCTGCAGGTACGCCACGGCTCCGATGTCGAGCCCGCGCCGGCGAATATTTAGGTCGGCAGCGCGCTCACTTTGGCCGAACACGTCCGGAATCGCGACCCGCTGGGGTCCCAGACTTTGCGCAGCGCGCACTTGCCAACCCCGACGCACTTTCATGCCGGCCGTGGGAACTTGCGATATCAACTTGCCTTCCGCAACATCGGCGCTATAGTACTGACGCTCGACAATAAGGGTCAGGCCGAGTCCGGCCATCGCACGCTCGGCCTCCGCCGGAGTCAGACCAACGACCTTGGGCACGGTGACTTCGCTTCCGTGAATGGCAAAGCGCATCGCCAGCAACGCCGACGCCATCGCCACCAGGAGCAGCACCAGTGCAAGGAGTACAAACCGGAAAAACGCTTTCATGGATGAGCGTGATTATAGCTTTACCGGACGAGGCAAAGCCTAATCCTTCACCTTCACGCGCTCGCTGTGGCCTCCGTGCCACAACTCGATTTCGTGTTCTGATGGAGTGGGTGCGGGAACATACTTCACCTTAATCGGTTTCCGTGTCGGCAATGGGCCCTCCAGGCTGTACACAGGGCTTCGTTTTTCCGCGCTGCCGTCGAGAGGATTTCGGATGACGAGTTGAATCCGTCCTTCTTGCCCTGCGAAACTCAGCCGTTCCGCATCTTCCGGAGTGAGCAGCAACGTCACGACGTGGGCCTGCCGCACGTCTTTCGCTGGCTCGCCTTCCATCTGCGTGCCCATCGCGAGCACGCGAACGCGCTGTAACACGGTCGCGCTTTGCAGCCGATGAGTTTCGGGCGCCTGGCCCGTCACGAGCACATCCACGAGACTTCCCGGACGCACGAAACCCGCAACCGAGGTCACATCGTCCACACTCACCGCGGCCGCGCGCATGCCCGCCGGAATCAGGTGCTCCAGAGACTGCTTTTCTCCGTCGAATCCCAGGGTGTCGGCTGTGACAAATTGTCCCTTCGCGACTGGAAGGAGAACAGTTCGCTTCACCGCGTCCGAGGCCGAATGCAGAACACGATCCGGTAAAGATCCGCCCGGATACGCGACCACCTTCACATCACGCTCAGAAAGCGAGTCTCCCGGCGCAAGATCATGGGCAGCGACCACAACGGCTACACCCGGCACGGGACGCGCGCTGCGCGCCTGCAAAGACCGGTAAACAAGCGAACTGGAGAAGCTTCCTACCAGCAGTGCCGCAACTCCGATGAGCAGAAGACGTTTGCGATCCATGGGAACCTGCCTCGATATCGGGCTAGCTTGCGCCGGGGTTGCCATCGTGTCAATAGCTTCGGCTGTTAGGTCTTGGCAGAAGCTGGCCGCAATCCGGAAAACCCTGTTGAAGGTCCCCATTTCGGGCAAGTTTGCTTTTGTCGCCGTGGTTACCAAAGTCCGTGACCGCGTGGGCCTTTCGGCGGCCGCGGACAGCACTCCCGAGACGAAGGCATTCCGCACACTTAGCGGTAACGTAATCCGAGCAGGAAGCGCCGCTCGCGAGCGATGCTTCCTCGCAATTCTTCGCACCAAGGCCAAGTAACTATGCAGAATGCGAATTCCCCAGCCGCTCTCCGGCGCAGTTCCAGGGTGCCGATCAACGTTCCAATTCTGGTGACCAGTCTCGAGCCCGGCACGCGCTTCTCGGAAGTCTGCGAAACGCTTGTCGTCAACGCGCACGGCTGCGCCATGCGGTCGCCGGTGAAGCTAGACGCCGGGGTGCTCCTGCATTTCCACAGCAAGGAAGGGCGCGAGACCACCGCGAAAGTTATCAATTGCCAGCCGCTTACATCGGATCGGTCGGCGTGGCAACTGGCTGCGCGGCTCGATCGCCCCGAGAATTTCTGGGGCTTGAGCTCGTGCCCACCGGATTGGGCGCAACTGCCGGCACCTGCCGCGCCCACTAACGGCAAGGTTCCGTCGAAGCTTGCGGCAAAGACGGCTCAGCCCGTCGATCAGAGCGCAAATGCGGTCTCGCCATCGCTCAAGGCGATGTTCGACAAGATTCAAAAACAGGTCTCGGATGAGCACCTGCGCTCGATGATCTCAGAACTCATGCATCCCTTGCTGGGCGACATGGCAGACCTCAAGGAAAAGCTCGGCCGGATGGGGCGCAGCAAATTCGAAGTGTCACTGTCGCAGATTCCGCCTGAACTAGAAGATCAGATGGAGCAGCGCCTGCAGAATAACCTGGGACCGCGCGTGCTGGAGCAAACGCGCGCGCAGGCAAACCAATTATTGGACTCAGCCAAGGCTGCCATCGCGCAAAAGACCTCTGAAACGCACGACGATTTCCTGAAGCGCGTCAGTCGCGAACTGCAAATGGTCGAGGAGCGGGCACGGGCGCTCTCGGCCAACATCGCCGAGAACCAGCGCGAGCACCTGAATCGAGGCATGGGCGAATTTCACCAGCACGTGGTCGATGCGGGGAATCGCCTCAAGCAGCTGAGTGAAGACCTCTTCAAGGTAATGCAGCACGATCTGGGCGAAGAGCACGATGGATACCGCCAGGAATTCGAAGGGGCACAGGCGTCGATGGCCGCTGATAAAGCGCGCCTCGATCGCGAAGTCGCTCAACTCGACGACCGCATCGCAAAGCTCGACGAATCCACAAGCAGTCTCGAGGCCGGCCTCGACAAGCGGCTTAGCCAGATGGCGAGTAACACCATGGGCGACGTCCGCAAGCAGATGGAGAGCGCGATCGACGAAACCATGATTGAGCTGGAAACGCGCAGTTCCCGCGAATTGGGAGCCCAGGTCGAAGCGGCCTGCGCCCAGCTGAAAATCATTCAGACGGAAATTTCGACATCCACTATCCAATCGCTGAACACGCGCGTGACCGAAACACTGCGTGTGTTTGCGGAATCCATGCAGGAACTGGAGCAGGAGTCGATCGAACGGCTCAGGACGACACTGGCAAGCGGGTTGAACTCGGTGATCCGGAATCTGGGGGAGCAGTTAGTTGGCCAACATCGCACTCCGGAAAAGCGCTGGCCGGCAGCCGACTAGTTGAAAGCCGAAGAGAAAGAAAGACAAGCCACGGTGCCGCTTCTACAGACCGGCTTGTTTTGGTGACACCGAATCTGCCTGATCCCTCGGCGTGATCACTCGCCCCGTCCGGCGCATGCTGACCAAGTCATATTCGTAGGCCGTTCCGCAAATCAGACAAACCTGGTAATCCTGCCCGCCTGCACCGCTGTGGGGCCACGAGAAACGATGGGGGCATAGATTTTCGATGAGTCGCTTAATGAATTGGGCCGCCATGCCTGTCTTACTCCTTCAGGATGCAAATTACGCGCGGCAAGCCGCGCGGATCGCGCCTGAAACCCGCAATGGACGCAGGTTTCAAGCTGGTGTGAACTCAACTTAGCACAACATTCTGGGACTCGCCCGCACCTCAGTCCAAGGTGCGCGAGCGAATGGGCAGGGGCTAGTCTGATTACCTTGGCCGCTGCGGAGGCGGACTGCAGCGTCGCTGGGCCCACAGACGATACAGTTTCAGTGAACCTCGTCTCCCGCCGGTGCCGTGTCGGGAGTGTCGATCTTCAACGCCGAGGAATTCGGAGGCGGAATTGCAGGTGATTGGAACGCGCCGGGGTCTTTCCCAGCCAGGGCAACTTTCATGAAATTCATCCAGATGGGCAGAGCTGCGCGGGCGCCGCTCTCTTTAGCTCCCAATGTTTTCTTCTCGTCATATCCGAGCCAGACTCCAGATGTGATCGAGGGCGAGAACCCGATGAACCAGGCGTCGGTGAAATCGTTAGTGGTGCCGGTTTTGCCGGCCAGGGGCAGCTTCATACTCGCCGCCGCTACTGCGGTTCCGTGCTGCACGACCTCCTGCAGCATCGAGGTCATGATCCGGGCGGTGCGCGAGGAGATCGCGTCCTTCACATCCGGGAAATCCTCTTCGAGTACGCGACCCTCGTAATCAGTCACCTTGGTGATATAGCGAGGCATCAGACGGACGCCATCGTTCGGGAACACGCTATAGGCATTCGTCTGCTCCAGCAGCGTGATTTCTGCCGAGCCCAGCGCCACCGGTAGATAGGCCGGCATGTTCGCCGTAATCCCGAAACGATGCGCGTAGTCGATCACTGTTTTGATGCCAATGCGATCAGCGAGCCGCAGGGTAGGAATGTTACGCGATTGCGCCAGCGCCCGGCGGAGAGTGATCGTGCCTTCGAACTTCTCGTCGTAGTTGTGTGGAGTGTAGGAGGTCGTGCCCGTTTCAAACGTGATGGGCGCATCGAGAATCGTGTCGTCGGGACTTCCGCCCTGATCAATGACCGCGGTATACACATACGGCTTGAAGGACGAGCCCACCTGGCGCAAGGCCTGCGTCGCGCGATTAAATTTCGATTCGTTGAAGTCCCGGCCGCCGACCATGGCTTTGATCTCGCCGGTCGCGTTATCCATCGCCACCAACGCCCCTTGTGCCCCCGAATCCTGCTCCAGGGTGACGCGCACCGTCCCATCCGCGGCCATGCTGAAAACCTTTACGTAGCAAATATCGCCCCGCTTCAGAATGTCCTGAATCTTCTTCTTTGGCCAGACAGCATCCTGCTGGCTGATGGTGGCGTGATAGCGGCCAAATTTGATGCCCGCCGAACCGGGACCTACCACCGTAACGAGGGCATGCATGTAGCCGTTAACCTCCGGCTCATCTTCCCAATCGGGATGTTCGTAATGGTCCAGGGCGATGTGGTTGGCAAGAATGTTTTCGAGATGCCCCTTCCATCCATGGCGGCGCTCATATGCGGCAACGCCGTCAAGCACGGCCTGGTTGGCGGCTCTCTGCAGATTCATATCGAGCGAGGTGTAGACCCGCAGACCGCCTTCATGGACCTGGTCGCTGCCATATTTGTTCTCGAGGTATCGCCGAATCTCTTCCACGTAGTACGGCGCGAGCGAGTTCGGATCATGCTGCACATTGAGCACGATCGCCTTCGCTTTCGCCTCGGTAGCTTGCTGGGCGGTGATCTTGCCATCTTCCAGCATCGCGTTGATCACGAGGTTGCGGCGCTTCAGAGCTCGATCCGGATGCACGATCGGCGAGTAATACTGCGGGGCCTTGGGCAGGCCGGCGAGCAGAGCGGCTTCGTCCAGCGTCAGCTTCTTTGCCGGCTTGCTGAAGTAGTATTCCGACGCCGACTCGAACCCGTACGCGCCATGCCCCAGGAAAATCTGATTGGCGTACAGCGTGAAGATCTGCGGCTTCGTAAACCTGCGTTCTATCTGAATCGCGAGCAATACTTCCTGAATTTTTCGATGGAACGAGCGGTCTGGAGAAAGGAACAGGTTGCGCGCCAGTTGCATCGTGAGAGTCGATGCGCCCTGCACTCTGCCTCCTGATTCAATATCGCGATAGGCCGCGCCCACGATGCGCCAGACGTTGATGCCGGAATGCTCGAAAAATTCCTTGTCCTCGGTGGATATCAGGGCGTCCCGAAGAACTTGCGGATAGTCTTCGTAGGAAGCAACCACGCGCCTCTGCAGGGCAAAGGAGCCGATAATGTGCCCCTGGTTATCGTAGAGTTCGGTAATCGAACTCGGGCGATAGTGCTCGAGCTCGTTGACCTGAGGCAAATCGGTCGAATAAACCAGCAGGAGTCCCGCTGTGGCGCCGACCAGGGCCGAAACCAGCACGAGAAAAGCCAGCAGCACACGGCCGACAACCTTGCGCCCGGCAACTTCAACCGGCGGAAGCTCCTGATAAATAGGACTCATTGGAGGATGTGTTCAGGATACCAGTTCGGCTAATAGCTGATGGTCGTTGGCTGATGGCCGTTGCCTGGTAGCTGATGGCCAGTAGCTGTTCGTCCAATCGACGCTACTCACAGGCCACCCTTGGTCGCGCATTTCCCAACAGCCCTTTCCTTGCTCATCTTGCCCAAAAGCAAACAGCGCGCTCATCGCGCGCTGTAGCTAACGACCCGTTCTCAGCCTGCCCTGAGCGAAGCGAAGGGACTATCGACCGCGACTGCTGTTACCCACGTTTCTTCAAAACGTCCATCGCTTTGCGAAGCTGTTCGTCCGTCTGCGGAGTCTTGGTCTTGTTCTCGTCTATCGGCGCAACGGAATCCCCGTCCTCGTCCGGCAACGGAGCATCTTCGTCCGTGTCCGCTACCAACACGTTCGGGGTAATAGCGGTGTCCTGAATCGCTTTGCCGCTGGGCGAGTAGTACTTCGCCACAGAGAGAATCAACGCCGAACCATCCGGGAGATCGATCAGCTTCTGCACCGAACCGTCCCCGAACGTCTTGTCGCCGACCACATCTCCCCGAGCATTCTCGAGGATCGCAGCCGCCACGACTTCCGCCGCCCCCGCAGTTCCACGGTTCACCAGCACAACCACCGGCAGGTTCGTAATGGCCTTCGCAGGATCCGCAGCGAATGCTTCCCGCGGATACTTCTGCCCTTGCAGATACGTGATCGTCCCATGGTTCAGGAAAAAGTTCGCGGTGGCGATGCCTTCAGACTCTTCGCCTTCGCCATTGTTGCGCAGATCAAGAACGAACTTTTTCGCGCCTTGCTTCTGCAGCGACTTGATGTGCGCTGCGATCTCCTGCGACTTCCCCTTCGAGAACGTGTCGGCCTTGATATAGCCCACACCCTCATCCATCATCTTCTCTGAGACGGTGGGAATCGCGACGATGTCGCGCGTAACCGTCAGCTTTTGCGGTTCAGCACGGCGCGCACGCACCACCGATATGGTGACATTGGACCCAGGCTGTCCGCTGAGCAGTGCGCGAATCTCAGCCAGCGACATCTCGCGGGTGCTGTGTCCCTCGATCGCCTCGAAAATGTCCGATCCCTGAATACCGGCCTTATCCGCCGGGCCCCCCGGAACCACCGAAATCACGGCCGCATACCCAAACCGCTTGGAGACGGCAGCGCCGATATCAGCCTTAGCATCGGTTTTCTTGGACTTGTAATCCTGATATTCCTTGGGGCTGAGATAGCTGGAGTTCGGATCGAGCGCCTCCAACAGCCCATGCAATGCACCGTCGGTCACCTTGGGGATGTTTGGATCTTCTACGTACTCACTGTTCACCCGCGACAGCACCTCGCTGTAAACCTGGAGCTGGCGATAGGCGCCATCGTTCGAAGAGGCCCGCACGCCACCCAGCCCACCCACCACCATGAACAGCAGTACAGTGAACGACGATACGAGAATTGCAGCTTTGGCTTTCATTGACATCGGTTTGTAATCACCAGCGAAGGAAGGAACGTCACTTCCAGAGGGATACCCGCATTATATCCTTATTGATGTTGAATCCGGCCCCAGGGCTGCTCGAAATCGCACGCCGGTAACTCAGGCGACACGATCCTGCTGGCCCCGGCAAGTCGAGCGGCATTGGCCAAATCGAGCTGGCCGCGCCCTGATGCAAACCGCTAATAATGAGAGGCTTAACAGATCATCCCGCCGTCATCCGGCGGAGTCTGCTATTTGGCGGACCTGAAGTTGATAGTAATGGTGGTTTGAAATTCCATCGGCTTGCCATTCTGCGTGTACGGCTTAAACCGCCACTGCTTGACGGCGTCAATCGCGGCGCGGCCGAGAACGAAATATCCCTTCACCATCTTCAGGTCGCGCACACTGCCGTCTTTCGCAATCCACACCTGCAGCACTACTGGACCGTCGATCCGCTGCTGCAGTGCCTGGGCGGGATATTCCGGCTCTACCCTGTGGACCACCCAACCGAGTGCCGTTTCCTCAGACACCATGAGCGGCTCCAGAGAACTGGCGGGAGAAGATGCGGGCGCGTTCTTGAGGCTGTCCGGAATGATCACGCCGGCTCGACCCTCGGGTGCAGGGAGAACGTCTTCCTGCATATGGGCGACAGATTTTGGTGCGGCTGGCGCCGGAGTTGGTGGTTCCGATGCCGCTGGTTGAGGATTCGGCTGCGACGGTGGGACGACTGCGGCATCGGCAGCCACCTGCGGGCTCGTAGTCTGTTGCAAGAGCGCTTTCGCCTGGTCGGAATCTGGTGGCGGCTGGGTGATCGGTGGCTGTTGCGCACCCGGCTTGGGAATCACCTTGGTTTCGATGATCTGGATCTTGCTAGGGTCGACGTCGGTCGACTCGATCGGGCCTGCGTCGGGAAGCGTATCCTCAGCCGCTTTCACAGGCGTTGCCGCAACTGGCTTCTCCGCGGCGGATGTTGGGCTTGAGTTAGCCGTGGCCTCTGGCTGGACAATCCTCTGCTTCGACTTCGCCAAGAGCGCGTGGAAGGCAGAGTTTACCCGTCCCAGGTAGGAATCCCCGGGTGCCCAGACATACAGCACGCCTGCCACCAGAACGCATGCGACCATCGCGAATACCAGATATCGAGGCGGTGATGAAGTGTTCGTCTCCGGTGTGGCCTCAGGCTCGTCCAGCAACGTTGAAAAGATTCCGGTCGCATCCCGGGTGGGCGGCGCTGCAATCGGCGCGTTAGCTTCTGTCTGCTCACTTTCCTGAGAAGGCTCTCGAAAGATGCTCTTGACGTTGTCCCAACTTTGCTTGCCTACGGGCTGAATGTCCTTCGCTTCCGGCGGGTGGTCTTCTTGCAGCGACGCCGGTCCACGCGCCGCTTGCCATCGCAGTTCGCCCGAAGTGTCCGCCTTATTCAGCTTCTCTTCGGCTTCGAATGCGCTGCGCGTCATGCTCTGCGACAGAAAGCCTGTCTTCGCGATTGAAGGCTCCTCGGCAATTGCAGATTCCATTTCGGCCTGTACGGCAGCGTGACGCGCTTCCTTGTCGCGCAGTTCCGTGCGTCGCGAAAGGATCAGGCCGCGCGCGGTCGAGAGCGTCTCGCGCGCCAACGCAGTATCGATCGGTTTCTTGATCACGGAGTTCGCGCCGTGTTGCAAGGCGCGAGCGATGGAGGCGTCATTCGGAACCAAAGCCAGATTCAAACCAATCGCTTTCTGCTCGCGCGCGGTCTTCAGCAGAAGCGTCGCGTCACTCTCCAGGTCCCAGTCGACGATAATGGCATCGTAGTTCTCCCGCGCGACCCGTTGCGCCGCGACCAGCACCTCCGAACAAATGTCCGCCTCGATCTCCAAGTCGGTCAAAACTTGGCATAGGGTTGCGGTGCTAGCCCCGTCGGAACTGAACAATAAGGCGCGCAGGTCCATCGCCTTAAGGCTAGTAGTCAGTAATGCTTGCAGCAAGTTACGGAGGTGGAGGAGGGCAACACGACGGTCCTGAGCCGGTGCGAGGAAGGACATGTACGCCCGGTCAGGGGGAGACTTGGCACCAAGGTCTAGAAAATGTTCGCGACGAAACGTGAAGTTGTAAAAGAACAGGTCGGACAATCTGCTCCCGCTCTGACTTGCTCCTCGGATGGGCTACAATCAAGGGACTTTCCGTCCCATGCGCAGCTTTTTCCTGTTGGGTTCTCTATTGGCCGTGCTTGCGTCTGCGCAAAATCGTCCCGGCGCCAGCGCCGCTCCCTCACATGTCGCGCAAACACCCTCTCCGTCGCAGACTTTGCCGCGCTTTGAGGACATCGGCCCGCAAGCCGGCCTTACTGTCTCTCACATCTCTTCCCCGGATAAGCGCTACATCATCGAGTCGGTGAGCGGAGGAATCGGTCTGATCGATTGCGACAACGACGGCAAACTCGACATCATCGCCGTCAACGGCTCGAACGTGGATCGCTACCGGAAACAGGGCGGCGACCCGATGATCACCCTCTATCATCAGGAGGCCAATCTCAAGTTCACCGACATCACCCAGCAAGCCGGACTCACGCGTAAGGGCTGGGGAATGGGAATTGCCGTTGCGGACTACGACAACGATGGTCTTCCTGACATTTACGTAACTGGTTATGGCGGCAACGTCCTCTACCACAATCTGGGCAACTGCAAATTCGAAGATGTCACGGAAAGGGCCGGAGTCGCGGGCGGTGGACTGAGTCTGGGAGCAGCCTGGGGCGACTACGACCGCGACGGGCACGTCGATCTGTTTGTCTCGCGCTATGTTCATGTCGACATGAACAAGCTGCCCGAACTCGGCAGCGATGAAAAATTCTGCCAGTTTCGCGGCGTGCTCGTGCAATGCGGACCCTGGGGCATGCAAGGCGAAAGCGACTTTCTCTTTCACAATCGCGGTGACGGTACCTTTGAAGATGTCTCGAAGAAAGCCGGGGTGGATGATCCACGCCATTATTACGGGATGGGTGTGGTGTGGGGCGACCTCGACAACGATGGTTGGCCCGATCTATACGTCGCCAACGACGCCGGTCCCAATTACATGTATCGCAACAAACATGACGGAACCTTCGAAGAGGTCGGGCTTCTGCTGGGTGCGGATCTTAGCGGCGATGGTCAGGAACTCGGTTCGATGGGGGTGGATCTCGGCGATTACAACCACTCCGGGCGGCTCGGCGTGTTCGTCACCGAATTCGTGGACCAGTCGGACACGCTTTACCGCAACAATGGCGACGATGGCTTCGCGGACGTCAGCTCAACCGCGGGAATCGCGCAACCCAGCCATCCTTACGTGGGCTGGGGAACCAGCTTCTTCGACATGGACAATGACGGCTGGCTCGACATCTTCGCGGCGAACGGCCACGTATACCCGCAGGTCGACACCATTCCTAATGCCGCCCACTTCCGCCAGCCGATGCTGCTGTTTCGCAACAAGCGGAATGGCACGTTTGAGGAGATCGCCTCAGCCACCGACCTCAGCGACGTCCCTCTTCGTTCCCGTCGAGGCGCAGCCTTTGGCGACATCAACAACGACGGCTGTATCGACATCGTGACGCTCAATGTGGGCGAACCTCCCTCCTTGCTTTTGAATCATTGCCAGAACGGCAACCATCGCGTGCTCTTCAAGTTGCTGGGCACGAAAAGCAACCGGCTCGCGATCGGCGCCCGCGTGACCATCCGCACCGGCCAGATGACCCAGATCAGCGAAGTCAAAGGCGGCTCCAGCTACATTTCTCAGAATGATTTACGACAGCATTTCGGCCTGGAGAAGAACGTCAAAATGGACGAGGTCACCATTCGCTGGCCCAACGGCTCAGTCGAGTCTTTGCAGAATGTTCCCGCTGACTACATTTACACGATTATGGAGGGCAAGGGAATCACCGAGAAGATCGCGCTGCCGTCTCCTAACGCAGGCTCCATGCCTCTGGCCCATTAATGCCGACAGCCGAAGGCGGGCGCTTCTTTCCTTAGTATTGGCCGCAAAAGTGTTGGCCGCAAACCTGTCAATATAAAATCGATTTTGTGCTGTACAATTCGAGCTCACCGATCTGGCGCGAAAACGGCATCCCGGATACAATTTGCCTCGCTGTCCGCTCAGGTGTTAATAACCGCACATCACCATGGCGAAAGATCGAAAGCCACGCCCGAAACACGCGACGGCCATAACCCTGAAAAGAGTGGCGGATCACGTAGGATTGACGCCGGGGACGGTCTCGTCCGTACTCAATGATGCGCCTTCGTCCCGCTCCATCCCGCAGCGTACTAAGAATCGCATCCTCGCCGCCGCTCGTGAACTCAATTACCGGCCGAACTTCTTCGCGCAGTCTCTCCGCAAGAAGCGCACCTACACCATCGGCTTGATCGTCGAAGAAATTGGCGACGCTTACGGCTCGATGATTATCAGCGGCATTGAGCAATACCTGCGCACCAAGAATTTCTTCTTTCTCACGGTGGTTCACCGGCACGATCCCGAACTCCTCGACCGCTACGCGCAGATTCTCCAGGAGCGCGGCGTGGAAGGATTCATCACGATTGATATGCAGCTCAGGGAGGCGCCCTCGCTTCCCACGGTGGCGGTTGCGGGTCACAAAACTTTTCCGGGAGTCACCAATATTGTGCTGGATCATCATCACGCGGCTTATGTTGCGCTTCAGCACCTGGTTGACTTAGGACACAAACGCATCGCATTCATGAAGGGCGCCAGCTTCAGTTCGGATTCGGAAGACCGGTGGAAAGCGATTTCCGCGGTCGCAAAAGACCTGAAAATTGAAATCGACCCGGACCTTACCGTGCAGATCGATATCAACGATGCCACTCCGCAACTCGGATATCCCTTCGCCAAGCAACTGCTGGAGCGCGGTGCGCCGTTCACAGCCCTGTTCGCCTACAACGATATCTCGGCGCTTGGCGCTATACGGGCTTTCCAGGAAGCGGGCTTGCGCGTGCCACAGGACGTCTCCGTAGTCGGGTTCGATGACATTCAGGGCGCGGCCTACAATACTCCCAGCCTAACGACCGTCCGGCAACCGCTCACTCGCATGGGCATGATCGCCGCTCAAACTCTGCTAGACCGCATCGAGAACGGTCGAGACGAGCCAAGAGAAATCGCCCTGGAGCCTGAGCTGGTCATACGAGAATCCACCACCAAGCGCCAACCTTGATTCGAAAGCCTTCCACCTCAAGGCGAGCGTTTTCGGCCAGGGATCAACGCTGTTCGGAAAGCAGCCTCGGAGTTTCCACACGAACCCACACTAGCTAGAGCCAAGCGCCTGGTGTATGGCTCGTGTCCTATCGTCTAACCCAGCCTGTTTCAATAACTTGCAGCAGCCCTCAACGACATTCGCATATCACAAGTCACATCCGCGGGTGATTACCGGCACAGCAGAAATCCCCGGAAAAACGAGAAGATGCAGAGTAACTCCGCGCGGTGAGGTCCATCATGAAAACCGTTCTTATTCTTGGAGCTGCGGGCCGAGACTTCCACAATTTCAATGTTTTCTTTCGCCAAAACCTCGACTACCAGGTTGTCGCTTTCACTGCTACCCAAATCCCGGACATTGCCGGACGGCGTTACCCGGCCGTCCTTGCTGGACGCTTGTATCCGGATGGGATTCCTATTTTCGAGGAGAAAGATCTCGAGAGCTTGATCGAGGACTACTCGGTCGACGTGGTGGTGTTCTCCTATAGCGACATTTCTCATCAAAACCTGATGCATCTTGCCTCTCGCGCTGGCGCCGCGGGAGCCGATTTCTGGCTACTCGGCCCTGAGCATTCCCAAATCGCATCCCGCGTGCCGGTCATTTCGGTATGCGCCGTCCGCACCGGATGCGGCAAGAGCCCGGTCTCACGGCTGGTCGCGGCCGAGCTTCGCAAACACGGTCGGAAGCCCGTCGTCATCCGCCATCCCATGCCCTATGGGGACCTGGCGGTGCAGGCCGTTCAGCGCTTCGCCACACTCGAAGATCTCGATCTGCAGCAGTGCACGATCGAAGAGCGGGAAGAGTACGAACCACATATCTGCGAGGGTACGGTGGTTTATGCCGGCGTGGACTACGAGAAGATTCTGCACCAGGCGGAGAAAGAAGCCGACGTGATTCTCTGGGACGGCGGCAACAATGACACGCCCTTCTACAAGTCGGATCTCGAAATTGTGGTGGTCGATCCCCATCGGCCCGGCCACGAACTTTCCTACTATCCAGGCGAGGTCAACTTGCGCCGCGCCGACGTGCTCGTGATCAACAAGGTTGATACTGCGCAGCAGCACGACATCGAAACCGTCCGTCAGAATATCCGGCTTAACAATCCGCGCGCGAGCGTTTGCGAGATGGCGTGCCGGGTTGCGGTAAAGGATCCGGAACTGGTTCGCGGAAAGCTCGTGCTCGTAGTTGAGGATGGACCTACGCTCACTCACGGAGAGATGCCCTACGGCGCGGGTGTGGTTGCGGCGCGCCAATGCGGGGCTTCCGAACTGGTCGATCCGCGGCCTTACGCGGTTGGATCGATTCGCGGCACCTACGAGCGCTACCAGCATCTCACCAGCCTCCTGCCGGCAATGGGCTACAGCGACATGCAGAGGCACGAACTGGAGGAGACGATCCGCCGCACACCCTGCGACCTGGTCATCGTCGCCACACCCATCGATCTGGCGCGCACCATCAAAGTCGAGCGCCCCAACCTGCGGGTCACGTACGCGGTCGAAGAACTCACCAAACCCAGTCTGGCCGATTACCTGGCCAATTTTGTGCACGAACACGAGCCCGCTCACGCAGGAGTTTAGCGATGAAGGGAAAAGATTTTTTATCGATTCGAGATTTTTCGCCGTCCGAAATCCTTTACCTCCTGATTCTTGCCCGCCAGGTTAAGACGCATCCCACGACCTATTGCGACTCGCTCAAGCGGGAAACACTGGCGATGATCTTCGAGAAGCCGTCGCTGCGCACGCGCGTGACGTTCGACGTGGGCATTCAGCAGCTCGGTGGTTTCTCCATTTATCTCTCGCCCGCCGAAATCAATCTCGGCAAGCGCGAATCGGTCTATGACGTCGCGAAGAACCTCGAACGCATGGTGCAAGGCATCATGATTCGCACCTTCGCCCACGAAATCGTCGAGCAGATGGCCCAATACGCGTCCATTCCCGTCATTAACGGGCTCACCGACTACAGCCATCCCTGCCAGGCGATGGCGGACTATCTCACCATATGGGAAGCCAAGGGCAGTCTCGAGAAACTGAAGGTGGCGTTTGTCGGGGATGGCAACAACGTTGCCCACTCGCTCATGTTCGCGGGCGCGCAGCTTGGCGCGCATGTGTGGGTGGCGACGCCTCCCGGTTACGAACCGAAAGCCGAAGCCCTGCAATGGGCGTGCCGGCGTGCCCGCGAGACTGGCGGAAGTTGCACTGTCACCAACGACGGCGTGGAAGCAGTCGCGGAAGCTGACGTTGTGTACACCGACGTGTGGGCCAGCATGGGTTGCGAATCGGAAGTGGAGAAACGTAGCAAAATCTTCCGCCCGTTCCAAGTGAACGCGGAGCTCTTCTCCAAGGCCAAGCCCGACTCCATTTTCCTTCATTGCCTGCCCGCACACCGGGGAGACGAGGTGACCAACGACGTGATTGATTCGCCGCGATCCCTCGTCTTCCAGCAGGCAGAGAATCGTTTGCACGCACAGAAGGCCATTTTGCTGGAATTGATGAGAGGCGAGTTCGTGCGATTGCCCAGTCTCGTGGAGTTGCAGGAGACGCTGCACGTCTAGAACACAGACTGGCGCAGTGAGGTGGATTGCGCGAGTTGAGTTTGGCAAGCTGCATGCGCTTTCGTTCCGGCGCCGCTGATTATGAAGACCATCCTGATCGCCGTTGGCGGCAACTCGCTCATCCGCGCCGGTGAGAAAGGAACCATTCCCGAGCAACTGGCGAATGCTCGTCGCACCGCCGCCGAAATCGCCAGCCTCTGCGCCGCCGGACATCGCATCGTCCTAACCCACGGTAACGGACCCCAGGTCGGCGCGGCGTTGCTGCGTTCCGAGCGCGGCGCCAGCGAAGTTCCCGGCCAGCCTCTGGATGTATGCGGGGCGTGCACGCAGGGTGAGATCGGGTACCTGCTCGAACAATCTTTGGAAGCCGCACTGAGGCTCGCCGGCCTGCACGTACCGGTCGCAACCGTTCTGACTCAATCCGTTGTTTCCGCCAGCGACCCTGCGATGGAGCATCCCGAGAAACCGGTGGGACCCTTCTATTCGCAGGCCGAGGCTGAAAGGCGGCAGTGGCAGTTCGGCTGGCAAATCGTCGAGGATGCTTCCCGAGGCTATCGTCGCGTGGTTCCCTCACCGGAGCCGATCGAGATTGTCGAACTGGAAGTCATCCGCGATCTGGTCGAACGCAACGTCCTCGTCATCGCCTGCGGGGGCGGTGGCATTCCAGTTATCTGGAAGAACGGAGCGCTCGAAGGCGTGGAAGCTGTCATCGACAAGGACCGTGCCTCCGCTTTGCTGGCCGCACAGCTGGGAGTCGACCTGTTCGTCATTTCGACCGACGCCGAGTTTGTCTATCTCCACTACAAACGCCCCGATCAGCACCCTTTGCGCAACGTCTGCGCCGACGAATTGCGCGAGTATCAGCAAGAGGGACACTTCCCTCCCGGCAACATGGGGCCGAAGATCGAATCCGTGTTGCGTTTTCTCCAGGGCGGCGGGAAGGAAGCAATAATCACCTCCTGCGACCATTTGAGCGACGCCGTACTCGGATCAGCCGGTACCCACATCTTTCCGGATCGCGAGAGCATGAATCTTGCCATGGATCTCCGGCTTGAACTTCCCATAGGAGGGCGATAGCCATGTCAGAGCCGATCACTGCCGTTGTTGCTTCCAACCAGGCTCGCCCAGGGAGGAAGCTCCAGCACGTGGTCGAGTCGCAGCAGTTCACGGTTCCGCTACTCATGGAATTGTTCGACCGATCGCGCGGCATGGAGCGGATCGTCGCGCGGGGCGGCTCGCTCGACTACCAGCACCGCATCATGGCGACGCTCTTCTACGCACCCTCCACCCGCACCCGCCTTTCCTTCGAAGCAGCCATGCAGAGGCTGGGAGGGCGAGTTTTATCGACCGAGCACGCGCGTGCTTTCTCTTCTGAAATGGAAGGAGAACAGGTCGAAGACTCGATCCGCATCATCGGCAGCTACTCCGACGTCATCGTCATCCGCCATCACGAAGAAGGCGGAGCCTGCCGCGCGGCCCAGGTCTCTCCCGTGCCAGTCATCAATGCGGGCGATGGCGATGGCGGGCAGCATCCCACGCAGGCACTGCTTGATCTCTACACGATTCACCGCCAGCGCCCGCTCAACGGCCTTAGCGTCGCCCTGATTGGAGAATTGGATAAGGGAAGAACCGCCCGTTCGCTGGCGTATCTTCTGGCCAAGTTCGAACGCGTGAAAATGTTCTTCGTGAGCCCTCCGGAAACGCAGATGAAGCCCGACATCCTCGCCTACCTCGAGCAACATGGCGTGCAATACGAGCAGGAAACAAATCTGGATCGCGTGGTCGGAGAGGTGGACGTGGTGTACCAGACGCGGATCCGGCCGGAACGACTCTGCGACCGCGCCAGCCTTAAGCGCTACGCGATTGACTCGTCGGTGCTCCGGCGCATGAAGTCCGATGCCATCATCCTTCATCCGCTTCCGCGCACGGTGGAACTGGATAAGTCGGTTGACGACGATCCTCGCGCGCTTTATTTCCAACAGGCCAAGAACGGCCTGTACGTCCGCATGGCCTTGCTGACCATGCTGCTGGAGAGAGAATAGCCGCTGATCACGAAAGGAACTGTATGCTTACCGAAGTGATGATTGAGAAGTCCTCCCGCGAGTTTGTCGAGCTCGAAAACCAATTCGGCGCGCATAACTATCATCCGCTCGACATCGTGATCGAACGCGCCGAGGGCGTGTGGGTTTATGACGTCGAAGGCAACCGTTATCTGGACTGCCTCGCCGCCTACTCGGCCGTCAACCAGGGGCACTGTCATCCCAGAATTCTGGAGACGCTCACGGAACAGGCGCACAAGGTTACCCTCACCTCGCGGGCATTTCGCAATGATCAGCTCGGGCCGTTTTACAAGGAACTCCACGAGCTGACCGGCTTCGATATGGCCCTGCCGATGAATTCTGGCGCGGAAGCAGTCGAAACTGCCGTGAAGACGGCTCGCAAGTGGGGCTACAAGGTGAAAGGTATCCCGGACGGCAAAGCCGAGATCATCGTGTGCGCGAACAATTTCCATGGTCGCACCGTGACCATCGTGAGCTTCTCGACCGATGAGCAGTATCGCGACGGCTTCGGTCCCTTTACCCCGGGATTTAAAGTCATCCCGTTCGGCGATGTCGAAGCCTTGCGCCAGGCGATCACTTCGAACACCTGCGCATTTCTCGTGGAGCCCATCCAAGGAGAAGCCGGGATCGTCATTCCGCCCGCGGGTTTTCTAAGTCAGGCTGCGGAGATTTGCCGGCAGAACCGGCTGTTGCTGATCGCGGACGAAATTCAATCCGGACTCGGTCGAACCGGAGAACTGTTCGCCTACATGCACGAGCACATCCGGCCCGATGTGCTGATTATTGGGAAGGCACTGGCGGGCGGCTTCTATCCCGTGTCGGCCGTCCTGTCATCGAAGGAAATCCTGGGCGTCTATAAACCCGGAGACCATGGCAGCACTTTCGGCGGAAACCCGCTCGGCTGCGCCATCGCGCGCACGGCTCTCCGCGTCTTAGTGGAAGAAAGGCTGGTGGAGCGTTCCGCGGAACAGGGCGCGTACTTCCTCGGCCTGCTTAAGAGTCTGCACAGCTCCCAGATCAAAGAGGTCCGCGGCATCGGGCTCTGGATTGGTATCGAACTCCACGTTTCCGCGCGGCCATACTGCGAGGCGCTTAAACAAGAGGGAGTGCTCTGCAAGGAGACCCATGACAAGGTCATTCGGATCGCGCCGCCGCTCATTATTCGCAGAGTGGAAATTGACTGGGCCTTCGAGCGCATTCGCCGCGTCATCGAGAAGGGCTGAGATCCGAACAACTACTTAGGCTGAACCTCTACCGCTTCAGGCACTTTCACCGCATGCTCGGCATGCGCGGGCACCACGATGGTCTGGCCATTTTTGGCATAGTTCGAAATAACGCCCGGTTTGGACCAGTCAAGATCCCAGCCATCCGCAATCGCGGTCACGGTGTAGGTTCCGCGGACCACATTTTGCAGTGTGAAGCTGCCATCGAGATCGCTCTGGTCCCTGCGAAAGAGTTCGCCATTGGCTTCGGGGTGCTTGGGCACCAGCACGATCATGGCTCCAGCTACCGGCTTCCCCGCCCGCTTTGCAAATCCCTCCACGCTCGCGCTGCCGCCCACCAGGTAGAGATCGACAGAAAGTGGCGATCCCGGCATCACCTTCAAAGTATGGCCGGAAGTATCGCGTCCCTCGGAGGAAATTCGCGCCACCGAAAACATGCCATCGGGCGAACCGACCTGCAAGTCGTAGGTACCGGCTGGGATCTCACCAAAGTCCACCTTTCCTTCGCCGCTTACCTGGCGAGCCGCTACGGTCCGCCGTTGTTGGTCACGGAACATAAGGAACAGTTGCGGAGACTGAGTCTCATCGTCGGGTAAATGAACCGAGGCGCTGACACTACTGAGAGCTTCGCCACTGGAAGGAGTGAGTTCCTGGCGGTCCTGGTTGATGTCGACTTCCATCATTTTGCTTCCCATGCCCGCCCCACTCAGGCGAACGTCGTACTTGCCGGGCGCGGTCGCAATCTGAAACACGCCAGGCGAGACCATTTGCGAATCGCCAGGACTCTGGATCTCGACGCCATCAAATATCCGCCTTTGCAGAAATGGCACTTGGTAGCCGTTCTCCGGTTTCTGATCGGTGTGAAAAAAAACGTGAACAGCCGGGACAGGTATCAGGCGGAAGTCGAGTTCAAGACGGTCGCCGCCACGGATGGGAATGGGACTCGCATCCTCCGCTTCAGTCGCCCCCTCGTAGAACGTAGTGGGATACACCACATCCAGGGAACGATCGACGGCAGCAGGCGGCATGCCCTCTTGCACGATCGAAGGAGGATGCACGGCATACCACGGGCTAGTGGTCACGGATAGAAAGTAGGAGCCGGAATCGAGCGGAGTGAACTCATACGCCCCGCGGTCGTCCGTGGTCTCTATGCGAAATCTCACGATCCGGCTCAACCCGGCGGAGTGGTCGTCGCGCCAAAGAGTCACCTGCGCCTGACGGACGGGATCTCCGGATTCATCCAGGACTTTTCCCACCAATGCGGCCGAAGGCGCCAGTTTCAGAATTAGCTCTTCCGTGTTCAGACCAGCGCCGGTGACGATCGCAGTCGAAAATTGTTCGTGCTCGTTGTAGTCAGCGGCGATGAACCCGCGCTTCGCGCCATGCAGGGCATACTTGCCGGCACCAACATGAAACTCGAAGCGCCCGTCCTCGGCGGTTAGCACCGACTGCACGTCTTTCCGATTCTTCACGTTCATGATGCTGACGCGAGTTTGAGCCAGCGGAACGGCACCAGCAGTACTTACGACAGTTCCGGCGATTCGATAGGGGCCATTGGCTTGAGGCCAATTCTGCTGCGCAACTCCGCCGCTGTGCGCCAAGGTCAAGCCGAGCACGACCAGCACAAAGCTGAATTTCGACCGCAAAGTACTCACCTTCACTCGTTATCCGAAATAACCTGCAGTTTCAACTCTTCTTTCTGCCCGGCTGCAAGGCGGACAACTTGTCCCTTGCCCTCGTAAGTGCGCATGCTCGCGGCATCCTGGTATTCGAGATCGTTTTGCGGCTGCTTGAATGCCAGCACGCGATAAGCTCCAGGCGGCATACGTTGCAGAGAGAACCTGCCGTCGGGCGCCACCCAAGCCTCGCGAAACTGTCCGGTGCTCTCCGGCAGTGGCAGGCAATAAACGTGAGCTTGCGCTCCTTGCGCAAATCCGATGGACATGCGGGATCTCAGCATTCCATCATCTGGTCCTCCGGACGCTCCATCCAGACCTTCAACCGAACCGGCAATTTCCGCGCCATCGTCACGCATGGTTACATCGACCACTAGATTCGCTCCAACACGCACCGTGAGCGGATGCCGCAGCAAGTCAACATCTCCCGCGCTAATTGCAGCGGCGAAACCACGCGGAGAGTCAACGCGAATCCAATAGCGGCCCGGCCTGACATGTTCAAAGATGACCGATTCGTCATCGGGTCCATGAGGCGGGTGCGTTTCTGAACGGCTCCTTTCATTCACGTCTTCAACAGGTTCAAGTCGAACATTGAGATTCTGGCCTTGCGCCTGGCCATTGTGAAAGATCACCGTCGCAGATCGTTGTGGCTGCACATCCGTGTCTGGATCATTTTTGAACTCCAGTTTCGCATTGACCCGCACCGTCCCATTGGGGACCAGCGTCATGCTAGGGCCTTGCACGGCAGCGCCTTTCACCTCGATGTTCATCGACCCGCTTGCGGGATTCGCCCCCTCGCTGGATGCTTCTATGACGTAGTTGCCATTGGGCAGCGAACCCGAGATTTTCTGGTGTCGAGTGTCGTAGCCCAACGCATAACCCGGTCCCTTACCACCTTGCATCGAGACACTGACCTCAAACTGCCCATCCGACGGCCCATTGGTCACGGGCAGTTCAACTGAGTAGTAACGCTGGCGCACCGGAGTAAGCTCGGCCTGAAATGTCATGCCGGCCTTTAGCTGGATAGCTTCGGCCGTCGCGAAGTTCACCGCATGCGGGAAGTAGGCCGGTGGATATCCATACATGGGTCCGCCCGGTTCGAAGGTAAGCGGATCGCGATCCATCATCTCACTCGTAAGCAACTTATAAGTCCCCAGTTCAAGATCGAAGAAGCGGAACTCCCCGTTCGCGCGAGACCGCTGTGCTCCAGCACTGAACCAGTGCGGCCGACCTTCCTGAATCACACGCCGGTACAAATTGACCTCAATGCGATCACCAGTATTCGACGGAAGCACGATTTGGCCCACGATTAAAGCTTCCGGCACGATTGCAATGGTGAGTTCCTTCCCAGTGTTGATAACACGTTGATTGGCCATCGCGTTGCGTTGCGGGTTCAGGAATCCTGGCCTGAAGGCCATAAGTATTCCGAGATAGTTCGCGGTAAACATTTCAACCTGCGCGTTTGCGACGGTTCCATCGGATTCGCCCCCGGGGCTAGCGGGAGGCTGGGGCACAGTCAATTCAAAATGCCCTTGCTCGTCCGTCATCGCAGCCAATCGTCTATCTGCTGAAGACACCAGCGCACGCGCCACCGGTTCATGCGTTACGCTGTTCACTACTATCCCTCGGATCGTTTTCTTCTGCTGATTTTCGGATGCGCCGTCCTGGGCGGAATTCTGCACGGCGCCGAGCATGATCAAAAGCAGCATGGAGCCGCCGAGAACGCGGAGGGTGGCATGCGAGACACATCCGCGCCTGCGCGTCCAGATACTTCTAAGCCCACGACAGTACATCAAGTGGTGGGAACAGCTTTTCACGGACACTACTCCTGTGCTGGCCACAGAAGCTTACTACAAGAGTATTCTCCTGAGTTAGTCGCCTGCCATTGGTTGGGATAATTTCGGCAGCGTTCGTGAGCTATACCGTGAGGTACTTCCATTCAGAAGGCTCAGTCTATGGAGATTAGTTACGCACCAAACAACGCGGAAAAACGTGAGCGAGGAAAGGTATATCTGAACTCAGAAGAGGGCCGCCTCAGAACTTAGCGAGGAGAATGCTGAACGGTTCGCCATTTTTCTAAAAGGGACACACTGATTGTGCGAAGTTCTCTGCCGGGCATCGCCACGCTCAAGCCCGCCGTGAACGGCAGGGGTCGAACGCTGACATTCGGACGACGCCCAGCCTACCTCCTCTTCTACCTTAGTTCTCGATGGGATGTCAGTGACATGGAGTTTGGATTGTCAGACGGATATGCGATGCCGATAACCGATATTCTTAAACCTGCCTGTAACTTCTTGGCCGCAGTGAAACAAACGGATTCGCCGCAGCCGAACATCTTCGGCCGTCACCAGCCCGGCAGTCCCGAAACCCTATCTTGGGCAAATCACTTGCTTTGCACCAGGCAGTATTGACCAATCTTGTCGCCTGGTTCAGCATTCGGCGCTTTGCGAAAGACTTCCGCGTTCGCACAGTCGTACAGCCCGCGGTTCTTCGGAAGTCGTACCATCAGGTAGTCTCCGGCGTCCAGGGCTACACAACCGGCAAATTCTTTATTGCATTGGAGCTCAAAGGAATTCTTTCCTTCCTGAACCGCAAGAATTACGACGCCGTTATTTACCTCTTTGCTCTTGACTGTGATTTTTTGAGGCTCCGTCTGTTCCTGTGCTGAAAGCGCTATGGGGCTAAAAAGAAGCACCAAGACGAGGGCCGCGACGAAGAGTAGGATGATTTTCTGCATAGATCACCTCCACACCGGCGGTTCCATTTCTAAACGCGAGCGTGACGTCTCGCCCGAGCGCGACTGCTCCAGCTGTCATTCCATTGCCGGACTGCCGTTCAACGTCAAACTGCAAGCACCGCCAACTTTATGATTGCCCATCGATTCAGCACTGTCTGTGATGGGCGTTACTGCCGCGAGTGCCGAAGACAATAGGGTCTTCTGTGCGCTTGGTCCATTAAATTCGCACATGCTGCACGGGGCCTGCTAGAGCACGTGATTACTGTGTGGGCACAAGCTGAAAACGCGCTTCCTGTCTTTCGGGGCGGCTGTCGTTGTGTTGCCTTCATGCCGCCCCTCAACCCGATTGTTATAAGCGGCCTTCAGGGTGCTGCCGACACCGGGAAGAAGCGGTATGCTCATTCGAGGGAAGTCATTGAAAAGATTGGTGGCGGCGGTTGGACTCGAACCAACGACCTAGGGATTATGAGACCCTCGCTCTAGCCACCTGAGCTACACCGCCATTTCAGGAAAATCGAATCAAGGAGGAGACGGGACGGCGCATTCCCGCTGCTGGGCAGCGGCGTGGCTCGGCGCGCTGCGACTAACCTCTCGATTCTAAGAGTGCCGGCTCCGGGGTGTCAAACCTCGGGCGCGCTCCGCAATCAGAGCCGCTCCGCTTCGGAGTTGCAACTCTTGCTCGTTCGAATGAAACTAGCCACTCCCATGAAAGCAATCGCAGTCATCCCGGCGCGGCTCGGTTCCACGCGCCTCACTCAGAAGGCCCTTCGCGACATTGCCGGCGTGCCCATGATCGGTCACGTGTATCGCGGCGTTTCCGCATCGCCCTTGCTCGACGAGGTCCTCGTCGCCACCGACTCGGAAGAAATCATGAATGTCTGCCGCGGGAATGGCTGGCACGCATGCATGACCTCTTCCGATCACCGCAGCGGCACCGAACGAGTACACGAAATCTCCAGCGCGCATGCTGCCGATGTGTATCTCAACGTGCAGGGCGATGAACCGCTCACCCGGCCCGAGCACGTCGCCTCGTTGCTCGCGGTAATGCGGGATCCGGGAGTCCAGGTCGGCACGCTAAAAACGAGGGCCGCTGTCGTGGATATTACAAATCCCAACGCCGTGAAGGTCGTGACCGATGGCTCCGGTCGAGCCTTGTACTTCTCCCGAGCTACGATTCCCCACGATCGCGATGGCACCCAACCCGTCTATTACAAACATCTTGGCTTCTACGCCTACCGCAAGCCAGCGCTCGATCGCTTCGTATCTCTTCCGGAGTCTTCCCTGGAAAAAAGTGAGCGGCTGGAGCAGCTTCGATTCCTGGAGAACGGCATTCCGATCCATGTCGGCGAGACGCCCTATGACACGGTGGGGGTCGATACCGAAGAGGACTTGGAGCGCGTCACGAAACTGATCCTGCGAAGATGATTGGTTGATTGCCGCGAAAGCGGCCGGGACTTAGGAACGCGAACTGGCTGCCAGCGTGGGCCTTTGCCACGCCTCTGCAGCCGCAACCCGGCGGGAGATCGCCGGGTGCGAATGGAACAGCCATTCCACCCATCGCGAAGGAGTCCGTTCGGCGAGATTTTGCGCTGCCAGCTTGTTCATCGAGCTGATGAAGGGTTGCACGCTACGGATCGATTCAAACGCGTAGCGGTCCGCCTGCCGCTCGTTGAAGCGCGAATATGCGTTCATTGCCGGCATCAGCAAGAGCGAGAGCATAGTCGAAACCAGCACCAGCAGGGGCAAATTCGAGAAGTCCGAGAGCGTATCAAACATCCCCCACTGCTCGATCGACAGGTGCAGCACATAGTTGGCAGCCCAGAAACCAAACAGCGTAATACCCGCTTGCACAAAGATGCTCTTCAGGATGTGCTTGTGTACATGATGGCCCAACTCATGGGCCAGGACCGCTTCAATCTCCTCGGCTGAGTAATGATCAAGAAGCGTGTCAGCCAGAATGATGCGGCGGGTCGCGCCCAGCCCCGTCAACGCGGCATTCGCCTTCTTGCTCTTCTCAGAAAGATTCCACTTGTAAATGCCGCGAATCCTGGTTCCTGCGCGCTCGCTGAGGCGCACCAGCCTTTGCTTCAGATCTTCGTTCTCGAGTGGTTCGAATTTGTAGAAGATCGGGAACAGGATCAGGGGGGCGACCTGCGCCAGCACAATAAACAACACCATGAACATGGCCCACGCAATGAGCCACCAGTGCTGGGGCGACTGGCGAATCGTGAAGTACAGCAGTTCCGCGGTGAAGCCCGCGAGCACCAGTGCGACCAGGAAGCCCTTTACTTCGTCCCACAGCCATAGTCGCGTTTTCTGGGTGGTGAGTTGGAACCGCCGCTCCAGCCGCAATCCGTAATAATCAAGCCCGAGCCCGAGCACCTTCCCGCCGAGCATCAAAATGAAGACATAGAAGAAGACGGAAAGCGTGTAGTTCTGGAACGCGGCCCGGTAGGCCCAGTCGCGCAACACGCTGTTCCAACCGGTGAGTAGCAGGGCCAGCAGGAAGGCAAGGCCGAGCACGAAATCGCTGATCTCCAGCCAGCGATGAATGCGGTTGTAGCGGCGCGCCTCGGGCGTATCGGCAGCTACCGTCGAGTTTTCCGCAGCCAGTTTCATGGAAGAATCACTTACGATTATCGCCTAACTCCTGGGTATCGTGGCACGACCCATTCCGCCCGAAAGTCCAATGTCTAAAGGACAAGTAAAAATCGTGCAATGAGCCAAAGTGTTCTACCCACTGGACATGACAAAGGTTTTCGCCTGTTCGAGAATCTCCGAAACCAGCTCCGGCGTGGCTGCCTCCGAGTAAAGCCGCAAAAGGGGTTCGGTGCCGGACGCCCGAAAGAGAATCCAGGGAGCCGCTCCATTGTTGTGATCGGGAGCATCCAGAAAGAACTTCACTCCATCCATGTTTTCTTTTTTTACTACTTTGTAATTACCCAGGGCCCTGGTGGCGCCGTCGCGCGCTCTTTGAATGGCAGCCTGTTTCACGTCCTCGGGAATGTGCAGGTCGCGGCGACCGTAAAAGTGTGGACCAAAGTCACGCTGCAGGTCGGCCACCAGCTCTCCAAGCGGCTTGCGTCCTTCCGCCATGACGTTGGCGAGCAGCAGTGAATTCAGCAGGCCGTCGCGCTCGGGCAGATAGCGTGAATAGCCAATGCCACCCGACTCTTCTCCTCCAATCACGATCTCATGGTCCATCATGAGGTCGGCGATGTACTTGAACCCGATCGGGCACTCGTGCAGCTTCCTGCCGTGCTTCGCCGCAATCCGGTCCACCATTCCTGTGGTGTTGAAAGCGCGTACTACGTCGCCCGACCATTTCTTGCTCTCCAGCAGCCAGCGCGTTAGAACGGCAAAGCACTTATGCGAATCGACGAAGCTCCCATCCTCCGCCACTGCTCCGATGCGGTCCGCGTCTCCGTCGGTTGCGAGCCCGGCGTGACACTTCTCCTTCGCGACCGTCGTGCGCAACAACTCGATGTGCGGCTCGATAGGCTCGGGGTTAATGCCCGGAAAAAGCGGGTTCACCTCCTGCCGGATGGCTACGTGGTTGATTCCATGATCGGTGAAAATGCGCGCCATCACGCCGCGCCCAGAGCCGTACATGGAATCGATTGCGAACTTGAAATTCGCTTTCGCGATGAGATCCAGATCCGCGAACTTGCACATCGCCTCGATGTGCGCCTGCTTGAAATCGACCTCCTCGATGGCTGCCGCTTTTGCAGCCGCAGGAGCGCCGTTCGGTAGTTCGGCTTCCACTTTGTTCATAATTGCTGGCGTCGCCGAGCCCCCAAACTTGCCCTTGAACTTCACTCCATTCCAGTTCCAGGGATTGTGGCTGGAGGTCACCATCACACCACCTGCCGCGCCCTGCTGTTTTACCGCCAGCGAGACGGCGGGCGTCGGCGTGTAATCGTTCGCGAGCTTTACTGGGATACCTGCATTCGCGATGACCTCTGCTACCAGGCGGGCAAATCGCGGCGACCCGAAGCGCGTGTCATAACCGATTGCTACGCCCCGACGGGCGTCTTCGTACTTGAGCACGTACGCAGCGATCGCGCTCGCCACTCGGCGTACGTTCTCAAAGGTGTAGTCATCGGCGATGACGCCGCGCCAACCGTCGGTACCGAACTTGATCTGTGTCATAAGAGCTCTGAGCTACGAGCTACGTCAGTTTCGAAAGCTTTTTCTCATCCAAGTACTTCACGATTTTGCCGACATCCTGCGCCCGTTCCCGTGTCGTGACCAACAAGGCGTCCTCTGTCTCCACGATCACCAGATCCCTCACGCCCACGGCCGCCACGAATTTTCCGGGAGCGTGCACGTAATTACCGCTTGCGTCCAGGGTGAAGCTACCATCGCCCATGAGCACGTTTTCGTCCGACCATGTTTGCTTGACGATCTGATGCTCGTGCAACGCGGTCCACGATCCCAAATCGTTCCAACCAAAGTCCGCGGGCAGGCAAAAAATATTCGATGATTCTTCACCTTTCGACGAGCGCGGCTCCAACACCGCATAATCGACACTGATGTTTTCGCATTTGGGATAGAGCTTCCGGAACGTGCTCTCAAATTTCTTCGTGCCAAACGCAGCCGCGATTTCTTCCAGCAGCGCGGCTGTTTTCGGCAGATGCTCCTGCAGGGCACTGGCAAGCGTGCGGGCACTCCACAAGAACATCCCACTGTTCCAGAAATAATTGCCCGCAGCCAGAAACTCGCTGGCCCGCTGAGCGTTGGGCTTTTCCGTGAACCTACGCACCCGCAGGGCTTCCCCCTCGAACAACGAGCCCGCTTCAATATACCCATAGCCAGTCTCAGGGCGGCTTGGCCGGATACCAAGCACGACAATGCTCTCAGCCGCTTCGGCGATCTCGATTGCGCGCGTAATCGTTTCACGGTAACGCTGCTCATCCCGGATCACGTGATCGGAAGGAAACAGTCCGATGACTGCCGTCGGATCGGTTCGCAGCAACAAAAACGCGCCCAGGCCGATGGCTGGCGCCGTATTCCGTCCAACCGGCTCTGCGAGGATCTGCCTTCGATTCAAGCGCGGAAGTTGTTTCGCGATCGCATCCCGCAAATCGTCATTCGTAATCACCCATAACCGGCCCGCCGGCGCGAGCGGCAGCAAACGCGCCACGGTTTGCTGGATCATCGTCCGCTTGCCGTCAAGCGGAAGCAATTGCTTGGCCCGCCGCTTCCGACTCAAGGGCCAGAAGCGCGTGCCTCGTCCGCCGGCAAGAATCACAGGATAGAAGTTTGCTTGTTTAGCCACGCGATTTCGCCAACCACTTCAAGCCAACACAGCTTACAAACGCGTCTCCGGTTCAGGCAGCACCGTGCCCGGCACGTACGCCTTCAGAAAGCTCACGCCCCATTGCGGTCTTACGCCGAATACCGGCACACTGGCTGGAATCACGGCAGCGTCTCCCTTGGCAAGTGTGACCGGCTCCATGCCGTCGGCTTCGACAATTCCGCAGCCTTCCACCGCAACCAGAATCTGTACCGAATTTCCGCCCGCCTCATCGGTCGCGCGAAATGTCTGCCTCTCTTTCAGTTCATACAGATCCACCACAAAGTACGGCGCCCGAATCATGGGCGACAGTGTATTCTTCGTCTGCCCTATTTGCGATGGCGCCGGCCGCACCACCTTGCCGGAAGCGACCTTCTCCTTTACGGCAGCCAAGCCTTCCTTGAGATGCAATTCTCGAGGCCGGCCGTAATCATAGAGACGATAGGTGCAATCGGATTGCTGCTGCGTCTCCACCAGGATCGGACCCGGTCCGAGCGTGTGCACCGTTCCGCCAGCGACATAAATCATTTCTCCCGGATAAATGTTGATCCAGTTCAGCAGCTCTTCCGCGCGCTTTTCTTCAATGGCTTGCTGCAGGGCAGCGCGGGTGACTCCGGGCTTCAGTCCCATGGCCACCTGCGAGCCTGGCTTCGCCGCTGCCACGTACCAGCACTCGGTTTTTCCCCACGGCTGTCCAGTGCGCTGCGCATCGGCATCGTCGGGATGCACTTGCACCGATAGCTTGTCATGAGGGAAGAGGAATTTCAGCAACAGCGGAAACCGGTTCCCATCGCGCGCCGCCTGCCCGACCAATGCACGCCCACATTTCTTGCTCAGCTCTGCGAGTGTACATCCCGCGAGCGGCCCGTTCGCGACTTTGCAATCGTCTCCTGTCAACCAGGCCTCTCCGATTTTCTCGTCGAACTTGTGGTCGGGATAAATGGGAGACAGATCCGTCGTCCCCCACGGGCGCGGATCAAAGGCAGGCTGCATTCTCAGTGGATACAGTTGCGTCATTCTCGAAAGTTCAGATGCAATTTCACTCAGAACAGAACATCTATTTCGTGGCCGACGGCTTGGGAACACGTTGCCAGATGAGCTTTCGCTCGTGATCCTCGCCCATTTCGTGCGTTTTCGCAGTCAGGGTAAGGCGATCACCGTCCAACACATAGCGCCGGACAACCTCTTCGCCAACTTCGCCCGGTATCAAGGATTGCCGGATGTGGTGCCTAACCACTTGCTGGGCAGTGTCCAGCGACCAAGTTCCGCAGTAGGTGTAGTAACTATCGAACGCGCTGCTCTTTTCTGCGGACGGAGCTGCCATTACCTCTTCACGTGAGCTGCGAGACGGCGCCTTGGCGGGAGGATCTGAAACAACTTGCACACTCATCCACCCGCTGTTGTCATACACGATCAGTCCTTCCGGATGCCTGCCATAGAAGGGATAAATCACTTCGCCATTCGGCCTTATCGTTTCAATGCTCACCAACCGCCACGCACCCACAAACTTGTCCCGCGCAGAGGCCTCTGACCGCTTTTGTCCAGCCACACTCGGCCCCAGCAGGACAATGTTCATCATCACGAGAACCACAAGAGAGCGGTTCCGGGTGGTCATACAAGCGCCTCCAAGCAGATCGGGTTGGGAGTTCCCCAACCCGGTGTCTGCTGAAACCTGTGTTGTAGAAAAACTGGGCTTTCGCCTACAGCGCCGCCAGAAACTTGCGCATCCGCTCCAACCCGCGGTCGAGTTCCCGGATCGAGGTCGCGTAGGAAACGCGAATGTGATCTTTTGTGCCGAAGCCTTCCCCCGGCACCGTCGCCACATGCGCCTCGCGCAGAAGCTTTCCGGCTACATCCGCGGCTGAGTTCACGTTCTGGCGGCCGAAGAACGCCGACACGTTCGGATAGGCGTAGAACGCCCCTTCCGGCATTGTGCATTTCAACCCTGGAATCGTGCGCAGGCCTGCCACCACATGATCGCGCAGCTTGATATATTCCTGGCGCATGTCCTCGACACACTGTTGCGGCCCCTTCAGCGCAGCCACGGCGGCCTTCTGCACGATCGACGTGGGGTTTGAGGTGCATTGGCTCTGCAGCTTTGCCATCGCGCTGATGACGGCCGCCGGCGCCAGCGCATATCCCAAGCGCCAACCCGTCATTGCGTAGGTTTTCGAAAGCGAACCCAGAATCACCATGCGATCCCTATGCTCCACCAGCGAACCCGCGGAGAAGTTCCGGCTGGCGTAGTTGAGATACACGTAGCACTCGTCCGACGCGATCCATATTCCACGCTCGTGCGCCATGCGGATGATGGCGGCCATGTCCTCCGGCTTCATCACCGCGCCTGACGGATTCGAGGGCGAATTCAGGATGATCAGTTTCGTGCGGGGGCTGACCGCCTTCGCAACCATCTCCGCGGTGAGCGCGAAATTCCGCGACTCATCGGTCTCGACCAGCACGGGTTTTCCGCCCGCATAGCGAATGATGTCCTTGAAAGAAACCCAATACGGAAGGGGCAAAATCACTTCGTCGCCATGATCGACGAGCACCTGGATCGCGTTGAACAGCGCATGCTTCCCACCCACCGAGGCCACGACTTCCTCGCGCCGATAATCCGATCCAAAGTCGGCGGCATGCCGCTGAATGATGGCATCGCGCAGTTCCGGGGTGCCGGCCACGGCCGTGTATTTCGTAAAATTCGCCTGGATCGCAGCGATGGCCGCATCCTTAATATGCTGGGGCGTGGCAAAGTGCGGCTCTCCGGCGCCAAAGTCCACCACATCGATGCCCTGGCTGCGCAACTTGTCGGCCTCGGCCACAACGGCCATGGTGGCGGAGGGCTCAATCCGGTTGATGCGTTCGGTCAGCTTGATGGCGTGGATGGCTTCGGTCGTCGTCATGCTTTTTTCCTTGCCCTGGATTTCCGAGTTTCGGATCTTTCTGCTCTCGCCGGCGCGAACTCTGCCAGCTTGTATGCGGGATCGAGCTTGCCCCGCAGATTCTGCTCGACCAGCTCCGGCACCAGCCCCTTCACCGAGCCACCCAGCTGCGCTACTTCCCGCACCAGCCGCGAACTCAGGTAGGAGTACTTTTCCGCCGGCATCATGAACACAGTCTCGAGTTCCGGGCGCAGCTTGCGGTTCATCAACGCCATCTGGAGTTCATACTCATAGTCGCTCAGCGCCCGGATGCCGCGCAAAACGCTGCTGGCTCCCACTCTCACTGCGTAGTCGACCGTCAGGCCGTCGAAGGTGTCCACTCGGACGTTGCTGTAGTGCCCCGTCAACGCCTCCAGCATCGCAGCCCGCTCGCTCACGTTGAACAAGGGGTCCTTGTCTGGATTGCGCAGGATCGCCACGACCAGTTCGTCGAAAATCTTGCTACCGCGTTCGATCAGGTCCAAATGCCCGTTCGTAGGCGGATCAAAGGACCCCGGATAAACCGCAATGTTCTTGTTCAATTGTCCTCGCGGACCAACGAAGGCTTGGCGAACATCGATTTTAGTGGTCAGGGAATGGAGATGGCAAACAGATTACATCCACGACCGGGTGCGAAAGCCTGCTAAACTGCTGAAATCAAGCCCGCGGAGGGATGTGTGAGTGGTTGAAACAGGCGGTCTTGAAAACCGCTGTACGGGAAACCGTACCGGGGGTTCGAATCCCTCTCCCTCCGCCATCGATCTTCCTGATTTACAGAGGCTTCCACTTTCTACAACCGTCCCTCTTTTTTCGATTTCCCCAAATCTGGGGAGGAGAAAAAGGACCGACTGCTCGAGGTGCTCTCGAAGCATCTACAGGCACAAATCTCCGAGATCAGTGAAATCCTAACCGCGGATTTGTGTTGAAGCCCATTCGACGGCGCAACAACCTCAGTGGGTGACCAGAGGTCAATGAGTTCTATCAAAAGGGATGTCAAGAAAAAAGTTCTGCCTCGACCGGAGGCGAGATGTTTTCTCGAGATCCAGCCCACTGGAATTAGGCTTCGCTAGAGAAGTCTGACTTGTGCCCATT